>OFFO01000023.1_pt1 | contig 128465 bp, 149 predicted proteins | sample 1521441 | NCBI WGS metagenome assembly OFFO01 (sample SAMEA3504097, study PRJEB24116) | mouse gut metagenome | biome: mouse gut; feature: mouse-associated habitat; material: faeces | place: Denmark | collected 2011
AAAAAAGGCATCTGGAAGCCTTGTGTTTATTGGCTTAAAGATTCCGAGAGATTATTATATTTATGAGGGTGACAGTGATGTGCCGATCTGCAAACTGGACGTTTATTTTTCCTGGCACGGTGGGATAGCCGTCTATCCGACGTGGTATTATTGATGAGGATATTCAGGGGGATAAGGGATCAAAATCTCTGACGAGTAACGTGAATTCTGATAAAAATGTAAGAGAATTTTTGAAAATATTCATGAACGGGGATGGTCTGGGGAGTTTCTTTATGAAAGAGTTTAAAAATTTATATCTCGTAGCAATACTGACGTTGGTGCTGACAATAACCGGATGCGGACAGGCCTCAGATGGGGGCGGTATAGACAGCATGTCTTCTACTGAGCAGAGGAAAAACAGAGAGGATACAGGGCAGGATGAGACGCCGGAAGATGGCGACACACAGGAAGAATCCATCGAAGATTTATCAGGTTTTCTTCTTACGCATGGAGGAAGTTATTATGGCAGCCTTGATTGTACCATGCAGGGACGTGTGCAGAGCGGCGCAATAGAAAAAGGGGACAAGGCGATTCTGTTAAAGAGTGACGGTACCCACTATGAGACACGGATAGAAAAAATTGCCCTGGAAGATGACCTTGATCAGTCGATACCTGCGGTAAAGATAAAAGAAGGCTCTTTTGCATATGTCTGGCTGGAAGGACTGAAACCGGCCGACATACAATTTTACGATATTTTACTCGGAGAAACCGAGTGGGAGCGTGGTATTCCGATGGAGTTTCCTTTTGATGAATCGGAGGAATATTCCCTCACTCTGGCGCCACAGGAAGATGTGGAGCGTCAGGCAGAATTGCGGGTTTATGACAGGACAGGAAAAGTTGTTCAGCGAATTCCTTACGGCACTTTTACGGAACCGGTTTACAATGTCCTGCGGGAAAACGGTCACAGGAATCTGGCAATTTTCCCTGAAAAAGAAGATAAGAAAGGACGCCTGCTGGAATGGAATGACGGGCAGTTTTCGGAACTGGATACCGATATAAAGAAGGGAGAGACGAGAAATGTGTATGATCTGCTTGTTACGCAAGAAGGGGAAAAAGATATCACAAAAAGAATCTACAGGCCGTTCCGGGAAGGCGTAGAGGCAGAAAAAGTACGCGGTTATCATCTGCAGAGGGATACAGGAGAACTGGATATATGGGATGAGCTGGACGATAAAATCCTGTTTCAGGGTATCGTTTCGTTACATGAGGATGGGATGCCCGTCAACGATGATTACTATGATATGTTATTTACAGAAGATCTGTATCGGTGGGCATGGGATGACGAAGAGCGGGATGAATCCATTTCGGTGGATAGATTCAGTCTGGGAGAAGAGGACTACATAAATTTCATCGGTGAAGCGGAATTTGAAAGCCGTGAGGCGTTTCTGGAAGCCTATGGGTTGGATGACAGCACCCCGATCTATCAGTATTATGACAGGCTGGGTAATCTCCGGCTGGAGCTGTATAAGAAAGAAAAGGAAGACCTGTTTTGTGTGATTTCTTATGGATACAGTTATGACAGTAAGCGGGAGAAGCGTACCGGTTTTTCCGGGTATGTTTTAGAGGGCGTATCGGAAAAAGAGTGGGTGGACGACACTTATTCCGTGATGGATATTGATTCAAAAGAGTGGATCGATGACTATGAAGAGAGCCTGGAATATACGTCGGATCAAAAACCGAAACACTTTTATGCCTCAGGGCTGGACAGGAATACATCCGAAGATCGGGAAACATTCGATATGTTTCAGATCGACTATGTGTACCGTGATGACGGATCGCTGTATTACAGATACAACTGGCATAATGCCACTCAGTTTGAGACTTATCGCTGTGTTGAGCGCAGCTACTATGACGAAAAAGAAAGACTTATCTATGAGACGGCATATATTACACATGGGGAACTGGAAGATTTCTATATTTATCCGGATGAAGGGGATATTCCCGAATACCGGCTGGAAATCGATCACGGCGGAGGCAGGACTTATATAGAACGGTATGATCGGAGGTGATTCCCTCTGAAAGGATTAAAGAAATTTTATCTGTCAGCACTGCTGGTGGTGACAATTGCAATAATAATGACCGGCTGCGGGCAGGCCGCAGAGGAAAGCGATAAAGACAGGGCGTCTGACGCCGGACAGCAGACGCAGGAAACCTCCGCGGCAGACCAGCCAGAAGCAGTGTCTAAAAAAATACCGCGGAACAGGCGGAAGTGAAAAAGAGCGTGACAAATCAGGCAGAGACTGAAAAAGAGGAATCAGAGGAGTATTCTCTTGTCTCAGCGTTGCCGGAAAGAGGGGAGAGACAGGGAGAATTTTGGCTTTATGATAAGAATGGTGAGGTTTTACAGCGTATCCCTCAGGACATTTTTACAGAGCAGGCTTACCGCGTCATTTACAGAAATGACCGAAGGAATCTGGTGTTCTTTCCCGATGAAAACAGTGAAGCGGGACGGTTACTGGAATGGAACGACGGACGGTTTACAGAAGTGGAGGCGGATATAAACCGCGGCTTGCTGCTCTACGGCGATCTCCTTTCCACAGAGGAATCAGAGAAAACATTTACCATGGAAATTTACAGAGCACACCCATGGAACAGTACCAATAACAATCATACGATATAAAATACAGAAAAATACAGGGATTCTGTCCTATACACCGTACTTTTTTCAGAACGTCTGTGTCCGGAAAGACATGAGGTGCAAGTATGAAAACTGGCATACCCGTTTCCCGGTTCTCATATAATAACAATGTGAAGAGTAACGACTACGGTAAAGAATATCTTCACCTTGCGAAAAATAGTACAGAATTGGAGAACCATGAGAAAAAAATCAATTATCACACCGCTTGCGGAATCCTTAAAACTGCCAAAAGATATCACAAAAGGAGACTCCATCATCTCCCTGACCGGAAATGAGGAAGCCTGGATCGAGAATTACAAAGGAATCATAGAGTATACGCCGGAGCGCATCTTTTTACAGTTGAAAAACGGACGGGTAGCATTTTGTGGAAAAAACCTGCATATTGCGTTTTATACGATCGAAGAGATGCGGATTACAGGATTTATTGAGGAGATGCAGTTTTTATGCTGAAATTATTCTATTTCTTCAGAGGTTATCTCTGGATCAGGGTGAGCGGGGCTGGTGCTTCGCGGTTTATCAATCTCTGCGGTATCAGGCATATGATGCTGTGGGACATCAAAAGGGATGGGGAGTCCTACACGATGTGTATCAGCCTGAAAAGTTTTTTTGAGATGAAGGATATCGTGCGTAAAACTTCCACGAGGGTAGTCGTTCTGAAAAGAATCGGACTGCCCTTTCTTATGTCCGGTGTGAAAAGGCGCTGGTTTTTTCCGGCTTTTCTTGTGATAGTTGCAGTGCTGTTTCTGCTGTCCCAGCTTTTGCTGTGGAATATTCATATCCAGGGAAACCAGAGTATTGAAAAGGAGGAGATAGTGGCCTTTTTGGAAGAGTATGAAGTGAAAAAGGGAATACTCATTAAAAAATTGGATACGGATCTGCTGGAAAAAGAGATGCGCAAAAGGTTTGCTTCGATCACCTGGATCAGCATTTATCTTGAGGGTAACAGTCTGACTGTGAGTATCAAGGAAAATGACAAGCCTATTCCGAAGGAAAATGTGGAACAGGAAAAGCCCCACAAGGAAGGTTTCCTGGAGGAGGCAAAGGCGTTGGATATCTGTGCCAATAAGGCGGGAACGGTCGTTTCCATTGTAACAAGAACAGGAACACCAGCAGTGCAGATTGGAGATGAAGTACAGGTGGGAGATGTTCTGATCCGTGGCATCGTAGAAATATATGACAATGAAGGCAATGTTAGAGAACAGATAAATGTACATGCAGATGGAGATGTTATTTTGGAGAGCAGCATCCGCACAAGCTTTGATGTGCCGCTTATCAAGATCGTGGAGACAGAGACTGGAAAAAGTAAAAAGTATACTTTCTGTAGATTCAAAGACAGTTATCGAGTATGGCATCTGTTTTCTATCCCTTATGAAGAATACCAGGCTATTCCTCAGGCCTATTTTCATACGGGGGATAAACTCGGACTTACTTTTGAAATGGGTGAGATGGAGGTTTGTGAGATCGTAAAAGTTCGCAGGGAGAAGGAAGAGAAGGAGTATTCAGAAGAGCTTTTTAAGAAGTTGGAAGAATATACAGCAACTTTGGAGGAAAAGGCTATACAAATCAAGGGAAAAAATGTTAAAATAGAAAAGAATGTGGATACTGTAACTCTGACAGGGGTATTAAAAGTGCAGGGCCCGTTTTTTGAAAGAAAGGAAACGAAGATTCCAGAAGAAGAGAGTTCTCCGGAATCTTCAGACACTGTGGATGAGTGATTTTATAGCGCAGATGGAAATACCGGCAAAGGAGCAGCAGGCGCTTTTCGGTATGCAGGATAAGTATATAAAAAGCATGGAAAAAGAGTATGGTGTGGATATCTACAGCAGAGATGGCAGTGTCCATATCAAGGGAGATGAGGAACAGGTCAGACGAGTGGAAAACGTGATGCATCAGCTGATATCTCTTTCGAGAAAGGGAGCTGAGATAGCTCAGCAGAATGTGGATTATGCGATGAGTCTGGAGCCGGAGACAAAGCAGGGAATCCTGGCCGAGATAGACGATGATGTCATATGCCATGCCATAAACGGAAAACCCATCAAGCCGAAAACCATAGGACAGAAAGAATATGTGGATGCGATCCGTCATAATATGATCGTCTTCGGACTTGGGCCTGCCGGAACAGGAAAGACTTATCTCGGGATGGCCATGGCGATTACCGCTTTTAAGCATGAGGAAGTGGGACGTATCATTCTGACGAGGCCGGCCATTGAGGCAGGGGAAAAGCTGGGGTTTTTGCCGGGAGATCTGCAGAGTAAGGTGGATCCTTATCTGCGTCCGCTCTATGATGCGTTATATCAGATCATGGGGGCGGAATCCTTTCAGAAAAATATGGAAAAAGGCCTGATCGAGGTGGCGCCTTTAGCATATATGCGCGGCAGGACCCTTGATAACGCCTATATTATTCTGGATGAGGCGCAGAATACGACGCCGGCTCAGATGAAGATGTTTTTAACAAGGATCGGATTCGGTTCAAAGGTCATTATCACAGGGGACTCCTCCCAGAAGGACTTATCGCCGGACACGAAATCAGGGTTGGATATTGCAGAAAGGGTGTTAAAAGGAATTGAGGATATCGCGTTCTGCGAACTGACCAGCAAGGATGTGGTCCGTCATCCGTTAGTACAAAAAATTGTAAAGGCATATGAAACCTATGAAGCGAGAGAAGAAAAACGAAAAACTGGACAGGCAGGGAAAGAGAGAGGAACAATCAAAAAAGATTACAGCCGTCGGTAAGAAGCATAGCACAAGAGCTGTATTGCGCAGAAATATTTTCTGTATGCTGTTTATTCTTACAGGCACAGCATTTGCTGCTTTTGTGGGTAGTTTTGCAAAAGGGGATGATTTATATTATACAGTGCGTAATCTGGTTCTGAGTGGATCTGCAGGGCTTGCAACGATTTTTTCTTTTCAGGCGGGCAGAGTATCCGGGAGTTTTTTTTATGATGATGGAGAGTATCCTGGCAGATTCGCAGTGATTTATCTGTGTGGTATTTTATGTGCCCTTGTTTTTACATTTTTACCGGTGACAGGGTGGATGTTTCTGTTTTTTTATGTGGCGCTTGCCCGGGTATCGGACAGTGTAACCGGCATTTGCGGTGGGACAGGCCTTCTTGTTCTGACCACGATTCTCTGTGAACAGATATCCCTGTCAACATTTTTGGTTTATTTGCTCAGTGGAATGATCGGTATCGCCTTATTTGCTCATCAGAGAGATGAGTTTTATACAGCAGTTCCTTTAATGCTTGCGCTGGGGAGCCAGCTTTTGATGATCTTTGCCGGAGAACTGTTAATACAGAATAAAAAGCTGGTGCTGGAAGAAACGTTGATTCCACTGGCCAATACGGTGATGAATGGCATTCTGATCTGTATTTTTCTACAGTATTACATCAATAAAGTGGCGAAAAAAACCGATAACCTGTATCTGATGTTGAATGATCCTGAATCTCAGGTCATGAAACAGGTGCGGGAAGAGAGAGCAGAAGATTATTATTGTGCGATCCACACGGCTTATTTGGTGGAGCGCATCGCTTCAGATCTGGAACTTGATGTCCGCAGTGCAAAATGTGTTGCTTATTATGGGCATCTGCCACCGGAAGAACTGAAAGAAATCCATTTCCCTGAGCCGGTGTCAGTGCTGCTGGAGGAATTGAAGAGAGGCGGTAAGGCTTTAAGAAAAAAAGAGGCTGTGATAGTAGGAATATGCTATCGGGTGATCCGTGAAATACAGCGCCTTAACAAACAGAATGCAGGGAAGAAGGCGGACTATGAAAATTTAATAATTCAAATGTTTGAAAAACAGTTCACTATGGAGGCATTGGCGGAGACAGATATTACATTGTCTAACCTGCGCCATGTCAGAAAAAGACTGTTAGATGAACAGATGTATTATGAAGTGTTTATGAATCGAGGATGAGATGACTATTTATCTTGAAAATGAGACAGATGTACAGTTTGATTTTGACATGGAAGAAACTGTCCACTGTGTGGTAGAAAAAGTGCTGGAGCAGGAAAAATGTCCTTATGAAACAACCATAAATATTTTACTTACGGATGATCAGGGAATCAGACAGTTTAACCAGGACTTTCGGAAAATCGACAGAGCTACAGATGTGCTTTCTTTTCCCAATATTGCGTATGAAACCCCGGCAGATTTTCAGCATGTGGAAGAAGAGGCGGCTGACTGTTTTGAACCGGATACAGGAGAGCTTGTATTGGGGGATATTGTGATCAGTGTGGAGAAAGTACAGGAGCAGGCGAAAGCTTATGGGCATAGCGAAAGGCGGGAACTTGCTTTCTTAACTGCCCATAGTATGCTGCATTTGCTGGGGTATGACCATATGACAAAGGAAGAAGCGGCAGTGATGGAAGAAAAGCAGGAGAAGGCTCTGCAGGAGCTTCGGATTACGCGAGAATAGAGGCTGACGGATTATGAAAAAAGCAGGTGTTTCGGCAATAGAGATTTTTAAATATAAAATGCTGCTCTTAGGTATGATAAATATTCTGGTGTTATCGCTGATGTCAGGTATTCTGGGGGCAGGTTATCTGGGCATTTCTTTTGCGATACTTATCATTTTTATCTCCTTCCACTCGCTCTGGCTCTCCTCAATGGTGACAAGATATATTCGGGGGAGAAATGCCAGAGGTCAATACCGAAGCAGTCTCAAGTTTTTCAGAGGCGCTTTGCTCTATGTACTGGTGACGGGAACTGCTTTTTGCGCTGTTTTCGTAGTATTCAGTAATCAACTTGGAAGTTTTCTGGTACGTGATATTCATATTGGTATTTGTCTGCTTCCCATTGCGGTAATAATACTGATATATGGTTTATCAGAGGTAGTGTGCGGCTATCTGCAGGGAATGAACTTTTATATGCCGGTAAAGATTTTTTATCTGGTGCGGCAGGTGACATGTTTTGCAGGAAGTATTGCCGGTATGAAATTTCTGGGCAGATATGGGCAGAAGGTTGCAAATCTTAAACATAACAGTGCCGTAGTAAGCGTTTACAGTGCTTTTGGTGCGCTGCTTGGCATACTGGCGGGTGGTCTGGCAGGACTTATCCTGCTGGTGGTATTCTGTCTGTTGCTTCGAAGGGAATTTCACGCCATGAGAGGCAGGGATACGGCACGTTTTCAGGAGACGGCTTTTCAGGGCTTTCAGGTAATGCTTAGTCTTGGCATTATGCAGGGAATTCGTCATATTATGTTTTTGGCGCCTCTGCCGCTTAATTATATTTTATACGTCCGGCTCTGCGTAAGGGATGGGGATTCTGCGCCATGGATTAAAACAGGAGGCTATCTGTTTGGTGAAGCTGTGCCGATCATGGCTGTTTTTATTGCGATTTATGTTATGCTGAATCATAAAAATTACAGGCAGCTCTCAAGCCACTGGAAAAATGAGGCATATGTACTGTTCAGGGAAAAGGTATTTGCAATGATTCTCAGTGTGATGACACTTGCGCTTCCGGTCTGTGCAGTGGTTTCCGTACTGGCAGAACCGATTTTGAAGTGCTTGTCAAAAGAAGCAGCAAAAGAAGGCGTAAGCGTTCTGGTATATACTGCAATCTGGGCGGTGCTGTTTCTTTTTGAAGTGATGGCATTGAGAATCATGGAATTATGGAACGAAACATTGTATTTATACTTGACGATACTTATGAGTTTTGGTGTACAGACAGTCTTTGCAGTTTTATCATTTAAAACTTTTAAGATCGGATCAATGGGCATTACATTGGGAGTGCTTGTGCAGGCAGTATTTTTTGTTATAATGTTTTTAATAAAATTTGTAAAACGCCTGAGACTTTCGGGAAACCAGCTGAAAAAGCTGATTATGGCAGTTATCGTTGCACTGGCGGGCGCCCTTATCATTCTTTTGATTTATCAACTTGCCGGAGATAAACTTTCCGCAGGCGTGGCAATCGCAGTTTCCGCGATTCCGGGGGTATTACTGTATCTGGCGGCCGTCACATTTCTTCGGATCGTCAGTGACAAAGAGGCGGAACAGATGCCGGGCGGCGAACTGTTTTTGCGGTTAAATGAATTACTGCACAGATAAGATAGCTTATGAAGCGTCCTTTGTGTCGCAATCTAATGACAGGAAGCGTTTTTTGCTTCCTGGAATATGTAATATCCCGTAATATCTGACGGCATGATATTGTATAAAATGGAATAAAACAGCTGATACTGATTAAAAACTCATTTTATTTACAGGAGTGGCAGGTAACATGAAAGTTGCAAGAGGTATCAGCCTGTTTGTTATAGCGGTTGGATTATTCGCCATAGGATGTTTTCTGGGGTTTGAGGGGCATAGCTTTTTTTATCCGGGTGTGAGTGCGGAAAAAAGCAGATCGGGGACCGCGGCCTCTGCGTCTGATGAAAAAATGCATGTTTCAGCACAGGATGAAAATATTATCAGCGCGGATACTTCCTTTGTGGTGATCGAAGTGAACATGGAAGATCAGTCGGAATCCTCTGCTGAGATTCCGGTTCCGACCTACTATATGGGGATGGACAGAGAGGCTTTTGAAAAACAGATCCGGAATTTTGACAGTTCGCCCTCTTTGCAGGAACTGCAGAAGGGCTTTCAGGGTTCGGAGATCCGGAGTTTTTCCGGTAGTAAGGTGGAACTGTGCAAATTTTATCAGGAACAGAAAGAGGCGGAGGAGGAATATTATTATCTGGCGATTCAGAACAATAAAGTGGTTGTATACCGGGCGGATGGCCAGACCGTCTATATGGAAACTGACATTCCGGCGCAGGATCTGCCGGATGATGTACTGCAGGAGCTGCTGACGCAGAAACGAATCGTCAATACAGAGGAAGATCTGTATGATTTTCTGGAGTCATACTCCAGTTAGTCATGATTTATATGGAGGCAGAAATGAAAAAAATGATTTTATTTGATCTGGACGGCACGCTGACGGAGTCGGGAGAGGGTATTACAAAGTCCGTCCGGTATGCGCTGGAAAAAATGGGAAGGCCGGAGCCGGATCTGCAAAAGCTCCGTGTCTTTGTGGGGCCGCCTTTGACGGAACAGTTTATGGCGTATGCCGGTATGAGCAGAGAGGAGGCCGAACAGGCGGTCATTTACTATCGGGAGAGGTATTCCGTGACCGGGATCTTTGAGAACAGACCTTATCCCGGCATTCCGCAAATGCTGAGAACGCTGAAAGAAAGCGGCGTTCTGTTAGCCGTTGCATCCTCTAAGAACACAGAGTCGGTTGACCGGGTATTGGAACATTTTGCACTGAAAGAATACTTTGATGGAGCGGTCGGTTCTGAACTGGATGGGAGAAGAAGCAAAAAGGCGGATGTGATAGAGGAAGTGCTGCGGCGCTTTGACAGAAGCGATCACAGGGAACGGGTTATTATGGTCGGCGATAAAGAGCATGATGTGATCGGCGCGCGGGAAGCAGGTATTCCCTGTGTGGGAGTTACTTACGGATATGGGACAATGGAGGAGTTAGAGCACGTAAAACCTTCAAAGATCGTACATACGGTGAAGGAATTGCTGGAATATCTGCTGGAATTGTAAACCTTTTGTAAACCTTTTCTAATGAGAGGTGGGAATCTGTTGAGGATTCCCTTTTTAGGTTTCTCTACAGAGTGTTCCCCTCTGGATAATGTTATGATAAAATTATAATATTGGTGACAGGTTTTATTTATATAATTTTCCTTATATGAGAGAAATTTCATTAAGAATGCCGTAAGATATGGCGATATATATAATGATAAGGTGATACCATGCAAATGGAATTGCAGTAAATATTCAATGGAAGGAAGGATTATGGTATGCAGATTAAAGGTGTTGGCGTGAGCACGGCAGGGATGATGACAGGAGTGTCAGGTATTCAGGTGAACGGCGGCTTTTCAGAGCTTGAAGAGGATATGTTTGGGCCGGAGTATGAAGTTACGATTTCCGAGGAAGGCAGAAACTTAAGCAGACAGCAGACTGCTCAGAAGGAAATGGGTGTTATTGGTGCACAAAACAGTGGGGAGACGAGAGCGCTGTTACGTCAGCTGGAGGAAGACCAGTTGGCAGAGAAAAAAAGACAGGGATACTATGATGAACTGGAAGAACTGGAAAAACAGATAAAAGTCATGAATGCCGCTTACGGCAGGATGCGTTCGGATCTGTCGTATAATGATCCTCTGATGAAGGAATTGGTCGAAAAACAGCAGCTGCTGCAGGAAAAAATGCAGGAGCACAAGGATTTCCAGGAGGAAGAAAGCCTCAGGAGGTTAAAGGAAGCACAGCGGATGGCAGCGATGCAGGCCTCTCAGTATCAGGAAGAAATTGATGAAAATAACAGAGATCTGGTGACCATGCTTAAGACGATGGAAGAGGCGGACAAGGCGGAGGATGCGCAGGGAAACGGCGTTCCGGAAAACGACGGCGATGGCGCATCAGACACAGAGTATTCGGCAGGCGATACAATCCATAATTCAGCGCAGTGGCTTATGAAGTCTTCCTTAAACCATGAGAAGGGTGTGGAAGAACTGTCGGGTAAGGTTGAGGATTTAGGACATTGGTTCCTTTCCCAGGCAAACGAAACGGCACAGAATCTTCTCAAAACCAGCACATCTATTAAGAAAGCTATTGCAGATGAGTCTTTCACAAATGGACAGATCGATGAGATGATGGAGAGTTTTCGGAGAGAAGTGAAGGCAAAGAGCGAGGAGGCTTATATTGACGGAAGCTTCGGAACGCAGATTCTGCGCGATATGCGGGATGTTAAATTACAGCGTATTGCGGATAATCCGCTGCAGGCCATGCAGCAGACGAAAAATGGTATGGTGCAGGCGGCGGCTGATGCTGTTATTGGAGAGGCAAGAAACAGCAGTCTCGACAAAGCGTCTGATAAACTTGCGGAGGAAGTGGAAGAGCTGATCGACGAACGCAACCATGTGGACCGGATACCGCAGGACGAAGAAGCGGAAAAAACGCAGGACAGCATGCCGGAGGAAGAGAAAGAAGAGTAAAACGCCGCAATATTTTTCCGGGAAGGCAGAGGGGAGACTGTGGGATTGGAATCATATCATGTAATAATCGTGGGCGGCGGCGCTGCCGGCATGGCGGCTGCAGTCTCGGCGCTTCAGGAAATGGGAAAGCAGAAGGGCACGACCGACAGCGGAAAAGTACTTCTGCTTGAGAGCAATGACAGAGTGGGAAAAAAGCTTCTGGCAACCGGCAACGGAAAATGTAATTTTACCCATGAAAATATCAGTATAACCCATTATCATGCGGATGATCAGGCTGTTTTGAAATCTGTACTGGACGATTTTCCGTCAGAGGCCGCATTGCAGTTTTTTGAAGGAATGGGAATGCTCTCCAGAGAGAAAAACGGTTGTTTTTATCCGCTTTCCGAGACTGCGACCACGGTGCTTGACGTGCTTCGTCTGCGGCTTTCGGAACTGGGGTGTGAGATGCGGTGCGGGATCCGGATAGAAAGAGCGGAAAAGACGAAAAAGGGATTTCTTGTCTCCGGCAGAGACGGAGAGCAGGTATTAAAAATAGAGACGGACAGCCTGATTCTGGCAACTGGTTCCAGAGCGGGCGGATTTTTGCAGGACAGATCGGAAGATCCGCTGCGGATTCCGAAAACGTTTGGTCTTCGCAGTACGGCGCTGTATCCGGCATTGACTAAGTGTATCTGCAGAGAGGATTACTACTATAAACAGCTTGCCGGAGTACGGGCACAGGTGCGGCTGAAACTGTTTTGCGGGAGGGATAATTGCCAGGGCAGGGGAGCGGAGAGAGGCGTCGAAAATCCGAGGGAATGTTCAGGGCATCCGAAAGACAGAAAAAAAACCGGTAAAAGTTCTGAAAAGGATCGTTTGTCCGATATGAGATGGCCCGAAGAGAAGACAGGAGACTGGGAACTTCTGAGACAGGAGGCAGGGGAACTGCAGCTGACGAAGGAAGGGATATCCGGAATTGCAGTGTTTCAGCTCTCCGGTGATATTGCACAGAAACTGGCGGAAGGCAGGCGTATTATTGTAGAGATCAATTTCCTGCCGGATTTTCAGGAAGATACGTTAGAAGAATGGGGAAAGGAGCGGCTTCGGCTATTGCCGGGACGCAGCTTGGAGGATTTCTTTCTGGGTGTGTTGCACAAAAAAATATTGGGCGTCTGTCTGCAGGCGGAGGGATTCAGAGGGGGGATGAAAATCCCGGATGATGATCGAAGTGCCCGCCGAAGCAGCATTATGGGCGAGAGTGTGATTAGCTCAGAAAAAACAGATAAGCATCTGCCGGCGGAAAAAAGGGCGCTTATGATGATTTCAGCCGTCATGAAGAGAGCCATGCATTTCACCACAGATGTGACAGCTGTGTCAGATATGAAGCAGGCACAGGTCTGCCGGGGAGGGCTTTTCCTCTCACAGTTTGATAAAAATCTGGAATGCAAAGCGCTTCCCGGATTGTTTGCCTGCGGCGAAGTGCTGAATGTGGACGGCGAATGCGGCGGCTATAATCTGCATTTTGCCTGGGCTTCCGGTGTGCTGGCAGGGCGGGAAGCGGTGCGCAGTATTTCCGGCGATATCTCATGATTTTTGACGAAAGCAGAGAGCTCGTTTGAACGGCAGAAAGAACGATGCTCGTCAAGGGTGATACAAAGCTCCGATCGCCTGGGCAACTTTAATACCGTCCATGGCCGCAGATGTAATGCCGCCGGCGTAGCCGGCCCCCTCACCGCAGGGATAGATCCCTTCAATATTGCCCTGTAGTGTTGCCTCATCTCTGACTATGCGCACCGGAGATGATGTTCTGCTTTCGATACCGCAGAGCCAGACTTCTCCGGAAGAAAATCCCCGTATTTTGTGATTGATTTCTTCCATCCCTTCCACAAACGCCGTATTCAGGACAGCAGGCAGGATATGTGTCACATCCGCTTCTGCGTAAGATCCTTTCAGTGCGGGCGCAAAAGGGGAGAGGGCGTCGTCATAAGAAACTTTTTCCAAAAGCCCCTGTCTGTACAGTTCCTTTTGAAAATCTTTGTATTTCTGGATCGGGATTTTCCCCTGGGCAGTTTCATACGCCCTTTTTTCCAGTTCGCGCTGAAAGAAAATACCGGACAACGGAGAATCGGAAGAACCGTAATCCTGCGGCGATACGGAAACAATGATAGCGCTGTTGGCGCAGTCTCCATCCCTGTCGCTGTAGCTCATGCCGTTGACAGCCAGATATCCCTCTTCCGACGAGGCGTTCACCACATATCCGCCGGGGCACATACAGAAAGAATATACGCCCCGACCGTCTTTCGCTCTGGCTGTTACTTTATAGGGGGCTGCGCCCAGAAGGGAGACAGCGTCTTTGACGGAGGAGCAATTCTTATTTTCTTCATCTTTTTTCCATGTTCCGTACTGAGATTCGTTGATAAAACGCTGCGGATGCTGTACCCGGAAGCCGACAGCAAATGGCTTTGCTTCCATGGCCAGATTCTTTTCATAGAGCATGGCAAGCGTGTCCCTCGCACTGTGGCCGATGGCAAGCACAAGCACGTCAGTTTCCAGCCATTCGCTTCCGTTGATTTCGACAGCGGCTATCTGAGCGCGTATGTTCTCATAATCAGCACTGGCATTTCTGATCTTTCCGGCTGTTGATTCCGTATGACAGATGGTTGTGTCAGCCTGTCTGTCAGAGAAACGCAGATCCGTCATCTGACTCTCAAAACGTACTTCACCGCCGAGAGAGAGGATCTCTTTCCGCATATTTCGGACGATATTTTTCAGGGCATCCGTGCCGAGATGCGGTTTCTGATCATACATAATACTTTCCTTTGCACCGAACTGCACAAAGGTTTTCAGCACATAAGCGTTTCTTCCGTATTTATCTTTTAACAGAGTGTTTAACTTTCCGTCAGAAAATGTGCCGGCGCCGCCTTCTCCGAACTGTACATTGGAGTTTTTATTAAGCGGGGCGCCATTCCAGAATGCTTCCACGTCGGCACTTCTTTCTTCCACATTCTTTCCCCGCTCCAGCAAAATCGGACGAAAGCCGGCTCTTGCCAGTTCCAGTGCGCAGAACAGGCCGGCAGGGCCGGTTCCGATAATGATGGGCCGCTTCCCAAGTTCTTTCCGGCCGGTTACCTGAAAGCAGAAGGGGACAGCGCTGTCTTTTACGACGTCTCTGTCTTTGTGGAGTTTTTTGAGAAGCTTTTCCTCGTTCCGGTAACGGGCAAGCAGCGTATAACTGTAAAACAGATCCGGCTTTTTTCTGGCGTCTATGGACCGTCTGGCGATCTGCCAGGATAAGATATCTTCCTCCCTGCATTTTAATTTACGGCACAGAGCGGATAAAAGCTGTTTTTCATTGTGGTCTATGGGGCATGTGATCTGGCTGATACGAAGCATGGCGGTCTCCTGTTTTTCTGTAAAAACTGCACGGTATGGATTCTTTGTATATTGTAGTTTATGATAAGGGAGGCGTCAATATTATTTAGTTAGCGGTACCGGACGCCGTGAGGAAAATAGAATGGAGCATTCTATTTTCCTCACGGCTGGATTAAGGTGCTAAGTAAATAATATTGGTTCAGGCAATTTGTAAAAGATAATTTGAGGAAAACTCCACCGGGAAATTTGACAAATACTCCTTGTAGGATATAATAAATAAAACAGGAAGGAGACGGATCATGAAAGAGAAAGAAGAAAAGGATATCGATAATTTACTGGAAATTCTGGATCATTTCAGTGCGGCGGGAGAAAGGCGTATGAAATTGGATATGTCGGATGATATGGATTCCGGAGAGGTGAAGCGCGCATATCACCTTGGGTGCTGTGATATAGGAAGCCCCTGGGCCAGGGGAGAGGCCTTTGATGTGCTGGAAGACTGACAAAAAGCACAGATGGATGCGGAAGGATGTCACAGTAAGCACTTTCGGCAGAAATATAATAAGATGTGTAAAACAGGGGATTTGAAAAGGAAAGGGAGAGAGAATTGTGAAAAAGAAAAGAATTAGAAAGACTGTCGCAATACTTCTGATCATCTGTATCCTTGGCGGCTGCGGTCTGTCCGGGCAGGATGGTGATGATCTGGTGAAGTGGGAGGAGAATGCCGGAGAGTCTGATGCAGAGAGCAATGAAGTGACATCGCAGGAAGGTCTGGCGGAAGACAGAAATGACAGTGAAATAAAAAAACCGTTGCTTCTGGATAGGAAAAAAGCGGAGGAAGAGGCGGTTACGCCGAATGTGGCATCCTATACGATAGAACCGGACCTGAGCAATGTGGAAAACCTCTGGCAATTTTATATGGAAGGCGACGTGGCCGCAAAATTGGCGGAAAATGGCTTTATTGTGTGGGGAGACGGAGGAGACGAATTTTATGAGGGGTATGAGTGGAACAGATATTCCATGATTCCCAACTTTGTGACCGTGGATTCCATGATGCACACCTATCATCTGTATTTCAGTTTTCTGATGAAAAATATCGAGAAGGATTATCTGGCGGAGGATCTTTCTGCATTGAGCCTTAAGATGCTTGAAAACAGCGCCGCACAGTACGAGGTTTTGCAGGGAACCGAGTGGGAGGAGGCTGCTGCGCGCAATGTGGCATTTTTTATGGTGGGAACAAGTCTTTCCGGGGCGGATGTAACGGGATATGAGTATGCGGAGGGTATGGCTTTGGCTGAACTGAATGCCATAGATGCCGCATCGGGTATTGCCGATTCCGTGATTACCGGGGAGATGGAAGATTATTCTCAGTATATACCGAGAGGGTATTATGCGGGGGACGAGCAGTTAGAGCGCTATTTCAGAATGATGATGTGGTATGGACGGATCCATTTTGTACAGGAGAAAGAGGATCTGGACAGAAGCGCCCTTCTGATGACCATGGCGCTTAAGGAGGATGCCGAAAGTTATGCCCTCTGGGAGGGCATCTATGCAGTGACTTCCTTTTTTGCCGGGGCCAGTGATGATGCCGGTGTCTGTGAATATGTGCAGCTTATGGAGGAAGCTTACGGTGAAAAGAGCTCCGTGGGAGATCTGGCCGGAGAGGAAGAAAGTTTCAAACGATTTCATGAGCTGACGGCAGCCCTTGATCCGCCACGGATCAATTCCCTGCCAATCATGGATGGGGAAGATCATGTGATCAGAGGATTCCGCCTCATGGGACAACGATTTTCCATTGACGGGGTGATCATGCAGAATCTGATCTATCAGAATGTGGCGGAGGACAGCGCCGGAAACAAACGTATGCTGCCGGATGTGCTGGATGTACCTGCCGCACTGGGCAGTGAGGCAGCCCTTGAGATCCTGACCGCACAGGGCGATACCGGGTATGCGAATTACGCTGAGAATATGGAAAAACTCCGGGAAAGCCTGGCGGGAGAACATGAAATATTATGGAATGCAAGCCTTTATGCGATCTGGTTAAATACGCTGCGTCCTCTGCTTTCGGAAAAGGGCGAAGGGTACCCCGTATTTATGCAGAATGAGGAGTGGACGAAAAAGAATCTGGAATGCTTTGCGGGCAGTTTTGCGGAGTTAAAGCATGACACGGTTCTCTATACGAAACAGGTTATGGCGGAAATGGGCGGCGGTATGGAGGAGGAGCCAGACGACAGGGGATACGTGGAGCCGGAACCGCTTGTCTATGCGAGATTTAACAGACTGGCGGTACAGACTGCCGAAGGATTGAAGAAGTACGGCATGTTGCATGCAGCGGATGAGGAAAATCTGATGAGGTTGGCGGAGATGGCAGAGAAACTTCGGGTGATCTCCGACAAAGAGCTGGTAAACGAACTGCTCTCGGAGGAGGAATATGAGTTTATCCGATGCTATGGCGGCAATCTGGAGCATTTCTGGATCGAAGCGGTAAAGAACGATACCGGCGTGGAGGGTGTAAGCGAACTCCCGGCGGCCATCGTGACGGATATCGCCACAGATCCCAACGGACAGGTGCTGGAAATAGCTACCGGAAACCCGTCGCTGATCTATGTGGTAGTCAATGTGGACGGGAAAATAAAGATTGCAAGAGGCAGCGTTTATACGTTCTATCAGTTCCCCTGGGATTTAAGTGACAGGCTGACCGACTCCAAATGGCGCTATATGATGGGATATCAGGCGGATGAGAATGGGAACCGGAGAGATTATGAGGAGGAACTGCCGGTGAAACAGCCGGAGTGGACGCAAAGCTACAGACCTTAAGGCGTTTTAGTCGCCCCGCCTTTTGGTGGGCTGACAGTCAGGAAAGGAAACCGCTTATGTTGGCGGCGTGCAGGCGCCTGCCGGGCGGGCTTACTACGGAAACATGAAATTTCGATGGAAGAAATGTATGATAATAGCCATGGCTGTCATAATCCCCGGCATCCTTTTGTATGCTTTATGGGCGAACGGAGGGCTTTTGCCGGGGTGGATTCTCTGGGAGAAAAGCAGTACACTCAATGCTGCAGGCGGTTATGAGATCTCTCTGTCAGATCGGTCTGTTCATGTCGTCTGTGACGGGGAAAGCATATGGGATTCCCCGCAGGGGGTGAAAGTACAGCAGGTTTTATCCGCCGATATTGACAGGGATGGTGAGGAGGAACTGATCCTTCTTTGCTGGAAACGAGGACGGTTTGGGGAACATAAACCGTTCTGGATTAAGAAGGATGAGAGGGGATGGTCCCAGCATATTTTTGTATATCAATATGCCGGGGATGAGATCAGGCCGATGTGGATGTCTTCTCAGATCGGGGAGGATGTGGTTTCCATGGCCTGTGTCGGAAAGAAAAGCGGTGAAAGGCTGCTTTGCCTGACGGACCGGATGGGAGATAACGGTTACTGGCGATGGGGATCCTGGGGATTTGCAAAAGAAACGGCAGAAGTTTCGTTTGTCGTTTTTGGGGATAACATCATTCATGAGCCGATCTATATCTGCGGGCTGAACCGGGGCGGGAATTTTGATTTTTTATTTGAACAGGTAAAGGAGAAGGTGGAGGAAAGTGACATATCTGTCATCAATCAGGAGACGCCTCTGGTGAGGGATCCTGCCGACTATGGGAGCTATCCTCTGTTTGGCACGCCGATTCAGGTGGGGGAAGCCGTGGTGCAGGCAGGTTTTGATGTGGTGACCTGTGCCACAAATCATGCACTTGACAGGGGAGCCGAAGGGATTCATACTACAAAGGAGTTCTTTGCGGGGGAAGATGTCCTGTGTCTGGGGATTCAGACGGCAGAAGAGGCTGAAAGAAAACCTTATGAGATGCTCTCGCGCCATGGAATGAAATTTGCGCTGTTTAATTATACTTACGGTACGAACGGTATTTCCGCTCCGGAAGAGTACCCTGATATGGTACACCTGTTAGAGAACGAAAAACAGATCAGGGAGGACCTGCAAAAGGCCGGAGAGGAAGCGGACGCGGTGCTGGTTTTTGTCCATTGGGGCACGGAATATGCGGATAATCTGGATGCGTTTCAGGAAAAATGGACGGAAGTTTTTCTGGAGGAGAAGGTGGATGTGGTGGTAGGCGCCCACCCCCATGTGCTGCAGCCTTTTGAAATGTTGGAGGGTGTAGATGGGCACAGGATGCTTGTGTACTATTCCATCGGAAACTTTGTCAGCGCTCAGCCGGAGAAAGCCTGTGTCAGGGGCGGGATGGCATACTTTACGATGGTGCCGGGAGAGGAAGGCCAGGTGGTGACGGAGTACGGCCTTTCGCCGCTTACGATCAAATGGCAGGAAGGCGGCGGGTATGCGCCGTACTTTTCAGAGAATGTTCTTGTGCCCGGAAAGACATGAGGCGTAAGTTTGTCAGTGACGGGCACCCTGCGCGTCGGGCAGTGGAAGAAAATCTTTCCTGCCTGATGGGGAATGAGAGGACAGATCTCGTTGGATAACGGTTCTGATCAAAGATACGGGACAGAAAGGAAGATACAATATGGAAAACAAAAGGGCATTTTTGCGGGATAAAAAACGGATCGTCATTAAAATCGGTTCCTCTTCACTGCAGCATCCGGAGACCGGTGATCTGGATTATACAAAGCTTGACGTTCTTGTGCGGGAGATCTGCAATTTGCGCAATATGGGAAAAGATGTTGTGCTCGTAACTTCCGGCGCAATCTCTGTGGGGAAAAAAGCGGTCCATATCACGGAGATCGACAGTGAGGATGAGGATCATGCCATTGCGGTAAAACAGGCCTGTGCAGCGGTGGGGCAGGCACGTCTGATGATGATCTACCAGAAGATTTTTGCAGAGTACAATCAGATGACAGCCCAGATTCTGATGACAAAAAATACAATCGTGGATAATTTAAATCGCTTTAATGCGCAGAATACTTTCAGAGAACTGTTAAAGCTGGGCGTTGTGCCGATCGTCAATGAGAATGATACGGTAGCTACCTATGAGATCGAGATCGGGGATAACGATACGCTCTCGGCTATTGTGGCGGCGTTGATCGATGCGGATCTGCTGATCCTGCTCTCCGATATAGACGGGCTCTACACAGACGATCCGCGGACAAATCCGGGGGCGAGATTCGTGGAAGAGGTGGAAAACCTGGATCAGGAAACCATGCAGATGGGGAAAGCTTCCACCGGAAGCAGCTGTGGTACGGGCGGCATGAACACAAAACTGTTAGCGGCGAAGATCGCCACAAAATCGGGAATCGATATGTTGATTGCTAACAGCAAGGATATCAAGGTGATCCACAGGCTGGTGGGCGGGATGCAGATCGGGACGCTGTTCCGCACCTCAGGCCATGACAGGAAGTTTGATCTGCCATTGTTTGTGGAGAGAATGCACAGATAAGGAAGACGAAGCGGTTTGGCTTTATTCCCGCAGGCAACGAGGGAGATAGCCATGCTGAAAGCTAACCTTTGGCTGGACTCAATAAATTGACGAATGCTGCGAGGTATTTCACTGTAACATGATATAAGCCGGCTGTCAGGGACGATGGGAAATCAGATATGGAAGAAAAAAGCGGTCAGAAAACAGAATTGCGAAGGGGTATTTTAAAAGAGCGGAATGCGCTTTCCATAGAACAGAGGCGGGAATGGGACAGACAGATCTTTAAACATCTTATCCGGTATGATCAGGAAGCCCCCTGCTTTGTATATCTGTGTTATGCAAATTATAAGAGTGAGGTTTCCACAAAAGAATTCATATGCCGGTGTCTGGAGGAAGGCAGGACTGTTTTTGTGCCGAAGGTTTTACCGGGGGATTGTACTGTTTCAGGAAGGAAACCAGGCTCTTTGAAAAAACAGGAAGATAAACAGGCGGACTCCGGGAAGGCGGAAGCGAAACAGACGGAAATGGAATTTTATCGGATCACTGCATGGGAGGAACTGAAAGCAGGGTATCAGGGGATTCCCGAACCGGAAGCTTTGCCGGAAAGAGCGTTTTCCGTGTGGCTTGCGAAAGCTGAAAAAGAAGCGAGAGCCCATACGGAACGGCTGCATCTTCGGATGTTGCTTCCCGGAGCGGTTTTTGACAAAAGCGGGAATCGGATCGGATATGGCGGCGGTTTTTACGACAGGTGGCTTGCAAAATGGGAGCATATCCATACCGGAAGCGGTGATACGGCAGTGCTGGAAAAAATCGGGCTTGCCTATGGGATACAGATCGCAGAGGCTCTTCCGACAGAAACCTTTGACAGAAAGGTGGATGATGTGATTACGGAAGAGGGGAAGATATATTGCGAAACGTATCATGTCTGAAAGACGGAACACAGAAAGATATTGCAGCGGCGCCGTACGGAGGGCGTGTGCATCGCGAAGCGTACCATGTCTGAAAGGCATAGTACAGGCAGGAAGGAGAACAGGATGAATCTGGAAACACTATGTAAAAATGCGGCGGCGGTAAAATATGAAATGCAGGTATTGTCCACTGAAAAAAAGAATCAGGTGTTGGAACAATGCGCGCAGGCGTTAGTCCAATGGGGGGGAGATATACTGAAGGCGAACGGGCTTGATATGGAGCGGGCCGTGGAAAAGGGGATGCCCCAGGGATTACAGGACAGACTGCGGCTGACGACAGACAGAATCGCGGCCATGGCGGAAGGACTCAGGCAGATCGCGGCGCTTCCTGATCCGGTGGGAGAAGTGATGGAGCAGTTTAACAGACCGAATGGGCTGCATATCGAAAAATGCCGTGTTCCCATCGGGGTGATCGGCATCATCTATGAAGCCCGCCCCAATGTGACGGCGGATGCCTTTGGCCTGTGTTTTAAGACGGGGAATGTGGTGATTTTAAAGGGCGGCAGTGACGCTTTTTATTCCAACCAAAAGATCGTGGAGATGCTGCGAAATGTTCTTACGGAACATGGCGTGTCTGCGGATGCGCTGTCCATGATCGAAGATACGAGCAGGGAAACGGCGGCTGAATTTATGAAGATGCACCGCTATGTGAATCTTCTGATTCCCAGAGGCGGCGCAGGACTGATTCGAAGCGTGGTGGAAAACAGCACAATTCCCGTGATCGAGACAGGGACCGGCAACTGTCATATTTATGTGGATGAGGAAGCGAATCTTCAGATGGCGGTAGAGATTATCTTTAACGCAAAGACGCAGCGCATCGGCGTCTGCAACGCCTGCGAATCGCTGGTGATCCATGAGAAGATCAAGGATACATTGCTGCCAAAGCTTGCCGAGAAACTGCGGGAAAAACAGGTGGAGATCAGAGGAGATCAGGAGGTGTGCGGGATCCTGCCTGAGAGTATTCCTGCCACGGAGGAGGATTACGGGAAAGAGTATCTGGATTACATTCTTTCTGTGAAGACAGTGGGAAGCATGGAGGAGGCCATCGCCCATATCAACCGCTATAATACAGGCCATTCCGAAGCAATCATCACAGAAAACAGGGAGCATGCGGAGCAGTTTTTGCGGGAAGTGGATGCGGCCTGTGTCTATGTCAACGCTTCCACAAGATTTACCGACGGATTTGAGTTTGGCTTCGGTGCGGAGATCGGTATCAGTACACAGATGCTCCATGCCAGGGGTCCAATGGGACTTAAGGAGCTGACGAGTTATAAGTACCGGATCTATGGAAACGGGCAGGTTAGAGGATGATGGCTTGTTACATACGGAAGTCAAATACCCTGTATTAAGCCAAATACGCTGCATCAAGCTTGATATGCAGCAGAGCAGCAGGGAATTTGCCTTTCGCGGCAGTCCTCAGATTATCTGTGTAAGTGCGGTTGCCTGGCTGTCCGCACGCGGAGAAAAATGAAAGTTGACCAGGGCGGATCTGTTGACTGACTAAATTAGTCAACAATCAATACGGGAGATATGGAGGTATGCAGGAGGAGAAAAGATATCCCCTTGAGGATATGGAAGAAAACCGCCGTTATTTTGATGAGGTGGCGGATCTTATGCTGTCCCGGGAGAAGGAGGAGAACGGCTTCGGCACACTGCAGGAAAAGACGATCCATGAGGTGATCAAGGATTTTTACTGCTATGACCATGATTTTCAGGAACAGAAGAGGGGCCGTTATATCGCAGATATTGCGATCGGAGATGATATCTGGGAGATACAGACGAGAGCATTTGACAAACTGCGGGGGAAATTGTCGGCTTTTTTAAAGCAGTACCATGTGACTGTCATTTATCCGGTGCCGGTGGAAAAGAAAATATACTGGCTGGATCAGGAGACCGGAAAGATCACGGGCGGCAGGCGTTCCCCGAAAAGGGGGAAGGCTTATGATGTGTTCAGAGAGCTTTATAAAATCCGGCCTTATCTGTCAGAACCCGGTTTGTCCATCCATATTTTTCTGATGGATATGGAGGAATATAAACTGTTAAACGGATGGAGCCGGGACAGGAAAAAAGGTTCTTCACGCTATGACCGTCTGCCCGGGAAGCTGCGGGATATCGTGCGGCTTGAAAGCAGGAAGGATTACCTGTATTTTCTGCCGGAGAGCCTGCCGGAAGAGTTTACTTCCATGGATCTGGCCAGGTGCGCTCGCATTCCGAGAGATACGGCGCAGACCTGTCTGTTAATTCTGCGCGATCTGGGGATCATAGAGCTGATCGGAAAAAAGGGAAGGTTTCATTTACACAGGATCGCTATCTGACAGGATTAGTTTGTTCTTGACCGTTTCGCCAGGCTGGGGTATTAGAGCAGAACCGAACGGTCACATTTATTCGATCAGATATACATTAAAATTTGTGCTTTTCGTCAAATATTGTGCGCTGAGTTTTCTGCCCAGTGTATCTTCAAAAAAAGTCAGGGCAGTGGTGAGCTGATCTTCATAGCTATAGAGCACAAAAGATTCATTTTCCTGCAGTTTCTGTACTGCAGCGGTGTCTTCTGCAGTAATATCCGAAGACAGAAAGCATATCTTTTCCGGTATCCGCCAGTCATAGCAGGAGTAGACATCTGTTGCACCGTATACGATCCAGGGAATATCACGATTTTCTACAAGAAGATTCATGTCTTTTTCTTCATAAAACAGGTAGGCGACTCCTTTTCCGAAATCAATGATAGAAAGCTGGACAGTCAGAATGTATACAGAAAGAATAATACCGATGATCCATTGACTTATTCTACGTACTTTTATTTTTTTGATTTTAGAGAGACAGGACTGCAGTAACAGAATTGCACCCCAGGCCGTACATAATGCCATGATGGTGAATTCTCCCCAGAGGTAACGTTCCTCCATGGCTGCTGGCATGGTAAAACATACAATCAACTGATATAATTGTGCTGTCAGAACAGTGAGCAGAAAACCTGCCAGCTTTTTATATTCTTTTTTTCGATATAACAGAATCATTCCTCCGATAATGCAGCCAAAAACAAGCATCATTCCTACCACCACAGGAACAGCATATCCAAATAAAACCCTGGATATGCGTTCGTATCCCCAGGCGATCTGTCCAAATTTTGCGTCGGAAAAGTCAAAAAAGGAGTGTAAGGCAGTCTGCCCTTTCCCTTTATTCAGGTTCCAGCGACAGTAGGGAAACAGCCAAATCGTTGTGAGAAGAGAAATAATAAAATTACCTGTCCACGCCACAACATATCGAAATTCAGGAGATATCCAGAATTTTTTTCTATTTCTTTTAAATGCCAGAATCAGAAGCCACAGGCAGAACACAAATGCCTCTGCCGCATAGAAGATCCAATAATCATAATGCGTAAGAAATCCTGTCACACTGACCGCAAAGAGATAGAGAAATAAGCTGGGCGTCAACTTGCTTTTACCGGATTCGTGCAGGACTTGCAGTCCTCCCAACAAAAGCATTCCCTCAGCCAGCAGAAGCATCATATACATTCTTAAAACGGTTATCTGTTCAATCATTACACAATTAACTATACAGGTTAAAAATAATACTGCACCGGCCTGAATAGGGCTGTTTGTCAACTGAAGAAACAGGTTATAGCACAATATGAGGAAGACCAGATAAAAAAGAAGATTGATGATAAGACCGATCCAAATGCTGCCGCTTCCTTTGAAGAAGAAGAAACTCACCATTCGAAACAGCCAGAAGTACAGGGGGACGTGGTCATTATACAGTCGCACAGTGATATCATTTAAGGACAGCGTATCTTTGTCAGCAGCAAAAAAGGCATCTACATCTTTGCCTGTCATCCATTGATCCAGTTGTTCCATAGGCCAGTCCTGCTCAAAGCCGTTCGCCGATTCATAGGTATAGATCTCATCGCAGAACCACACCTGTTTTTTAGATCCCCAGTAAAACAGTGAGAGTATTCCCGTTAACAGGAGCAAAATTCCTATGATAAGTGCCCGTGTTTTGATTTTTTTGTCCATCATTATTTTTTACGCTTTCCAATTTTTTTATAATATGTGCTGTTTTCGCATGTTTTCTGACTGCTGTAAAAGTCTGGGCCGGATAAAGATAATCGGGTATATTATAACGATTTTTTTGTGACCGTGCAACTAAAATTAACTTTTACTTGTTTTGAGGACATGGTATAATATCGACAGATATTATACCAGCGCCGAGCGAAGCGAGTGTGCATCGCAAGGCGTGCCATGTCTGCTTGCGGACATGGCATAATATCGACAGATATTATACCAGCGCCGAGCGAAGCGAGTGTGCATCAAAGCAATGAATAGCCCACAATGGTTGAAAAAATCTTAATTACAGAATCAACAGGAGAAACCTATGAATTATATTCAGGAATTAAAAGCATATCACCCCAGAAATGCGCAGGAAGAGGCGGACAGAGAAATGATTTTGTCCTATATTGAGACATTTCCTGACACGATACTCACCAGAGAAAACCGTTTTGCCCATATGACGGCAGCTTCCATGATTTTTAATGAAAACCGGGACAGAGTGTTGATGATCTATCACAATATTTTTCGGTCCTGGTCCTGGACCGGCGGGCATGCGGACGGTGATACAGATATGCTCTATGTGGCGGAAAAAGAGGCAAAGGAGGAAACGGGCATCAGGCATCTGAGAGTATTGAAGGCAGAGCCGGGAAAATATCCTATGGCAGCGGTGGATGTGCTGCCGGTGTGGGGACATGTGAAAAGAGGAAAATATGTTTCCGCCCATCTGCATCTGAACTTAAGCTATCTGTTTGAGGCTGATGAGGCCGAAGCGCTGCATATCAAGGAAGATGAGAACAGCCAGGTCGGCTGGATCCCGGTGGCAAGACTGAGGGAAAAAGTGACGGAACCTGATATGATCCCGGTGTATGAAAAACTGATCAGCCTTGGAAAGAATATTAAAAGAAACCATACGGATCAGCAGTATAAAACAGCAATACAGAATAGCTGCAAAATACAGGAAAATACAGGAAACAGCACAAAATCTGTATTGCTCAGATAGATATTTCCTTTGTCGATTTTCAAAGAAGCATGGAAAAAGCATCTTTTTCACAGGATACGGTGATACGGCATTCTTTTCGTGCAACTTCCCCATCCGTATGGATCCATAAAGGGGTGCCGGATTCTATTATGATATCTTTTGCAAGGTAGGGAGTGATACCCTGAAAGCGATAGTGTTTTCCATGGAAGGCCGTGGGCAGGGCAAAGAGAATCAGAAATTTTGAAAGATCACCCACTGCACAGAGGTTTAAGAGGCCATCATGGGCATCTGCAGCAGGAGCGAACATAAAACCGCCGCCTTCATAGCGGTGCAGCATGCAGCAGGTAAAAAGCATATTACCAATATTAACAGGATCGCTGTGGTCTAACGTCAGTCTGCCGGAGACAGCCCTGGCCGTAAAGAGCTGTTTCAGAGCAATGCCAAGATAGATCAGTTTGCCGAGTCCTAATTTGTTCAGCGCAGTTTTCATCGGAGAGCGCAGAACCTCCTCACAGACCGCCGCATCATAACCGATGCCACAGCTGACGAGAAAACAGCGGCTTTCGCCATCGGGATAGGTGATATGCCCAAGATCCATGGGAGTAGGTGTGGCTGTGTGTAAGATCAGATGCAGAGCATCCACAGGATTCTCAGGAAGCCCCAGATCTCTGGCGAGATCATTGCTGGAACCCGTGGGAATATAGCCAAGGATCAGCCGGGAGGGCACGGAAACGCCCTGCAGCGTTTCATTGACCGTACCATCTCCGCCCAGTACAATGATTTGTAAAGTTGTATTATTTTCTGCTGATTCCGAAAGACCTTTTGCAATTCTGATTACATCCCCTGGTTTTTCGGACAGATAAGACCGGAAAGATACCTTTTCTCTGATCAGAACCGGCTCCACCTGCTTTTTCCATATGCGAAGCCCTCTGCCGGAACGGGAAGCGGGATTGACGATAATATGATACATGGCGCCCTCATCTTTTGTGAATTGTCAATTTTCTTTCATCATATCACTGGAGCCTGGAAAAGTAAACAAATATGATACCCTGGACGAAAGCGTTTAACAGTTTAATTATCTGGTATCACTGATGCAGTACACTGGTACACCAGGCAAATTTCGGCAGTTTACCTTGAATAAAAAGGGGGGCTGTGATAAAATCAGAGCAGTGTTTCAGGTAAGGAAAGGAAAAAAATCAGGAAATATGTATCAGGAAATTGATCTGGACCAAATAGATTTAGACAGGAAGCCGCCGACAGAAGAACCGGCTCGTCAGTATTATTTTATGGCTAAATGCCGGGAATGGGTTCGGGAATTTGAACGGAAAAACGGACGTCGCCCGTTCGCGTTTACTCAAACATTCGGGTGTCCAATGGTTATTGTAACACGGATTTGCCGAAAGCCTTGATTTTACTAGCGATTTCGGGCATCAAAAAAGGTGCGAGAATGGGAGAAAATCTATCAAAAGAATCATTACAACAGGCGATTGAGGAAAACAGGGTGCTTGTTCTTCCGGCAAGGATAGGGCAAACAGTGTATCATTATCATTTGACCTGTTTTTTTGGAGGTAATCAGCGTGAAATTTGTTAGCAATGCAAAATTCGGCATCCCTGTAGAGGATGGAACAATCTTTAGGGCAAAATCCGGCAGCGTTGAAATATCAATCCATCGGATAACAAATTGTGATGGATGGTTTTTGAACTGTAAGGCGTTAGGGTATTGGGATAAAGAATTAGAAAGCGATTCTCTGATGGCGGCAATCAAGGAATCAAAAGGAATAATTGAAAAGCGCATGGAATCCATACAAAAGCGCATAAAAGAAATATACGAAACTCCGATAGAGATAGCGAGGTATCAAATGGCTGATACATGTAGGGATTGCAAAAATTTTTTAACAGATGGAGAAGCAAGGGGCTTGTGCGGCCTTAAATGCAAGCCCTTCGAAGCAAAAAGCTTTTTATACTGGATGAATAACGCTTTTTATGGTTCAAGAAAAGCCTGTAAGAAATTCATCAAGAAAGAGGTAATACAGAATGAATGATAAATCAAAGTATTATTCCAGAAATCCAGAAATAGAAAAATTCCAGAAAAAATATATATGCGATTGTGAAAGGTACATTAGAAAGATTCTAAAGAAAAGGGCGAAAAACAGGATAAGAAATAAATCAGCCGGGGATGCTCCCCCGGCTTTAAAAATATTTTGAAGCACATCATTCCTTATAGTTGAACCGATGCACAAGCCCGGATTTGAACGTGATGGCTTCGATGCGCCCGGCCCGGATGTCTATTCGTTCTATTGTGGCAGATATTAAATCTTTCATGACATCCGCATCACACTTACAAGCCAATTCCTCAAAATCAATTTCCTTTTTACTCAAAATGCGCTGATTCACTATGAAAGCGGATGCCTTTTTCATGAATGAGGTATTGAGCGCATCGGGGCGGATGCCGGAATCGTCCATGCTTTTTTCAATGGCCGCCTGTACCCCTTTCAGATTCTTTTCTAATTCCTCTTTTTTGGTTATATAGATCTGCTGCGATATGGCAGCAGAATCAAAAAGGTATAAGTCTAAAAGCCGCTGCAAGGCGTTTTTCAGCTTTTCTTCCTCTTGCTGCAATATTTCGATGTCGAATCCGCCGGAATCGCCGTCCGTGGTGTCCTGTGCGCCTAAATCCGGCACAAAATCCGGGCCGGCGGTATTGGCATAGCCCAACGCTTTCAAAGTGTCCTGTATGCCCTTAGAATCAATCCCGGCAACCTCTGAAAAGCACTTCCCGGACAATAATGCCTTTTCGATGGATTCCGCCGTGTATGGCCCGCCCTTGCGCTGCAAGCGCACGAAGTTAGCAATGTAGTTAAACACAAAGGGGCCTAGCACAACATCGGACACTCCAAGAGCCGGACAATCACGCATCCCTGTAGCACGGTTGCAACGGTAGGCAGACGGCCGCCATCCGCTTGACCGTTCCTTGTCTTTGTTCGATGAAAAGCCGCCGCCGCAATCCGCACATTTCAAAACCCCGGCGAATACATGAACATACCGCCGGGGGCGGAATTTCGCCGTGTCCTTTGTCGCTTTGTTCGCATCCATTATCTTATTGCATTTTTCCCATTGTTCTTCTGATACAATCGCCGGATGGTTATTCGGCACAACAATCCACTCAGATTCAGCTTTCAATGCTCCCCTTGCTGATTCCCTGTAATTGTAGCGGTATGTGCCTTTATAGAACGGATTGCGGATAATGTCGCATACCGTTTTTGATGTCCATTCTCCGCCCCGTTTTGTCTTGATGTTATTGTTATTCAGCATCCGGCAAATCTGCAAGCATGACTTGACTTCTTCGTACTTGTCATAAATAAAATGGATTGTTACCGATTCCGCATCGTCAATCACTGGATATTTCGCTTCTTCGCTCCATCTATAGCCTAGCGGCATCCTTGCGCCGTTCCACAACCCTTTAGCCGCCCGATCAAGCATTATCCCGGTGACACGTTCGGAAGTCAGCTTGCGCTCCAATTCCGCAAATATGAGGATGATTTTCAGCATGGCTTCCCCCATAGCTGAAGATGTGTCGAATTGTTCATTTTTTGAAACGAATGTAACACGGTGCTTTTTCAATTCCTCATACATCCCGGCAAAATCTAACAGATTCCGGGATATGCGGTCAATCTTCCATACGCAAACATGGGTAAATTCTCCCCGGCGGATTTTCGCCATCATCCTTTGATATGCCGGCCTATCCGTATTTTTCCCGGAATACCCGGCATCCTCAAATATTTCCACATCATCAATATTCAAAGCATATTTACAATAGTTTATCAATTCCTGTTTCTGGAAAGGAAGCGAATCCTTGTCAATCTGATAGAGCGTTGAAACCCGGACATATAAAGCCGCTTTCAGCTTCCGATTTCCGTATAGTTTGGCAAATTCCATATTATAGCAAGTCCTTTCTGAAAAATACTGCAAATTAGGTAAAAATGGGTACAAAAAAGAAAGCCTTTGATTTTTCCGGCTTTCCATGCTATAATATGAGTGTCTAGGTCATACTGCGGCATGGGAAACCGTGTCAAGGTATATCTATCCTATACCGCCCTTGTTGGTAGCAAGGGCGGTATTATTTATTTTCTAATTGTCAGCATATAAGAATTGCCGGATTTTACGGCTATTATCTTTCCTTTTGCTGATAATTCTTTTACAGCTTTTTGTATGTGCGATTTCATTCTTTCATCAAACATTCCATACAAATCTTTTTGCATTATGCCATCATTCTGCTTAATAATTTTTAATAAATCTTTTGGAAGTGATTGCACTTTCATTAAAAATTCGTATTCATCTGGGCCGCCACAATAAAAAATGTATTCATCATGCAAGTGCGCCTTTACTTCGTCTGGATGTGATGTATAATATTCTAACACTGATTTTAAAAAGTCTATATCGGTAAAATCGGCGTTTTCGTATTCCCCGATATATTCCCCCGACATATCACGTTCAATCGGAGAATAAGGATGCTTCGAAGCGGCAGAATAGGCATCTTCAAAATATCTTTTTCCGGCATCCCCCTTTTCATAGCAGAAATTTTTCCATTCTTCATATTTTGATATTGCTTTTTCCAGTAGCTTAACCCTTTTTGATAAGTCGAACATATTATTAAATGCCGATTCCGCTTCGCTGCAAGCATTTTCATACTTGTCCATCAAAGAATCTGCTTTATATGAATAGTGATCCTCAAAATCATCATCCTCTTGTATTTCAACATATTTTTTCGATGTTTCAACTGAAATAGATGTTTCTATCACAATCGAATCTTTTTTAGAATCGCTATCCATGGCATTTGTCTTGTTTACAATTATTCTACCGCTTTTTGCAAGCCATATAATAAAGGCTATAATAGCAATCGCAATAATGGCAACAATCCACATATCACACTTCCTTTCCTGTTTTTTCCGCATCCCTATATAAAATATATCTTGTGGATTTTCCACAATCTATAGAAAGGGGGATGCGCTAAATGAGTAACGAGGAATTAAAAGCCATCATCCACAAGATGATTGATGCAATTTCAGAGAAAAGGCTTCTTGTTATGATTTACACATTCATCAAGTATCTGAAATAGCATCCCGGCAACAGATGGACGGCGGAGCATGGGGCGGCTATTCAAGCCCCCTCATGCTATCCGACAACCTATGTATAAATTCCCGGAATAGCTTTTTGCCGTCATCGTCCAGTTTCCAGTATTCTACAATAAGGCTTCGCACAAAGGCATCACTGGACAGCGATGCGGCGGCTTTTGCAAATTCATCTTCCGTGAAATCCAAGAACATATCGCCCTTGCCATCCCTTAACCATTCTTCCCGGACATTAAATTCCCGGCAGATAGCAAGAATCATTTGTTCGGTAATACTTCGCTCCCCTTTTTCAATTCTGGATATTGATGCGCCAGTCACTCCCAAACGGCTTCCGAAAGATTCTTGGCTTAAATGCAAAGCCTTTCTTATATTAGAAACCCTATTTTTCATTGATTTACGCCCCCTTTCTATGACTGATAAGCACATAATAACAAAAAAACTTACCATAGTCAAGAAAATTTCAAAAAAACTATTGACAAACTTACCAAAGGTAGATATAATCTTACCATAGTCAAACGAAACAAGACTACGGAAAGGGGGAAATGAATATGGCGAACACCGAGGAAATCAGAAAGACAATAGCATCCCCGGAAAATGAGGAAGTGGCGGTTCTGCTTGAATCCTTGGATGAAAATTCCAAAGTGCTTGCTAAAACGTATCTGTCAGCACTTGCGGACAGGCAGCGGCTTGAAAAAAGCAAGGCAGCATTGGCGGCGGTATAGGATAGCGTATTAAATCCCCACGACCTAGACAATCACGGGGATTTCCCAAAGAGAGGTAGGCATATATGGGAGAAATCAAAGAAAATGATGGTTTTGAACTGCAAAGGACAACATCTATAAGGCGAGAGGATGTAGAAAAGTTTCTGATTGCCATACAGCAGATTGCAAAGCCTTTTGAACTGAACAAAAGGCAGCGGGCCATAGTTGACTATGACCCGGAAAGCCCATCGGTAAAGATTCGGTACTTTACTGAAAACGAGTGATGAAATCGGACGGAATATGCAGAACGGATTCTATGGAATCCTTATGTTCCCAAAATACTTCGTATACTTTCGGCTTATTGGCAACGAAGTTACACATAAATGCCGTTCCGTCAAGAATTTCATACAGCCTTTCCGATTCTTCATCGGAATAGGAACTAAGGTCAACGATGTATCGTTGGAGCAATTTGCTTTCCCCTTTCCTATGTACTTGGTTGCTGTAACAACCTGTAGATACATTATAGGAGATAGGAAGCTTGAAAACAAGGCAAATTTGGCAATGACAGAGATATATTTCAGATAACAAATTTCCTGTGACCTAGACAATCACGGGGATTTACAAAAAGTCTTTATTACGAGAAAGGAAGGGCAAGATGGCAGCAGTACAAAAAATCAGCGTAACCGAAGCCGAAAAGCGTTTTAATGCTTTCGGCTTGCCGGACTACAGGCTGCGGAATGTAACCGATCTGAAAGTGGTTTTCGGGCATGATGTCAAGTTGTTAAAAGGCTATTCGGATTTGACGGCGGAGCAGCAACAACTTTTCGATGCGTTTATCTGCAATTACTATAATTGCGTGGGCATGGGCCTTAAATGCGGATTTGTTCCGAAGTCAATTCATTATGTGGAGAAAATAACCTATTGCGTATCACGGCCGGCGGACGAATGGAATGAAACGCCATACAAAGAGGTATGCGCCGCAGTATTCAATATCCTTTTGCCGGATGGGAAAAAGCGGAGATTCAAGTTTCATAATTTTTACCCGGAGATTCCGGCGGAATATTGGATTGATTCAAGCACGGAAAAATTTCTACGGTTTGACTATAAGGATGGCAAGCGGATGGATTGGCTGCATGTTATCGAGCCGGAAAAATGGTATTAGGAAATGCTTGATTTCGGATTCTACAACATGGACTGCATGGAGGGTATGCGCCAATTCCCGGATAAATATTTCGATTTGGCAATCGTTGACCCACCATACGGAATAGGGGAATCTGGAAAGAAAAACGGCACAAGAAGCAAATTAGCTACATCAAAGGATTACCCGGAATTTTACGGCGAGGACAAAGAGCCGCCGGGGCCGGAATACTTTGCGGAGTTATTCCGGGTAAGCAAGAATCAAGTCGTATGGGGCGCAAATCATTTCATATCCCGGATGCCGTTTGATTCAAGTTGTTGGATTGTGTGGGATAAGGAAACAGGAAACAATGATTTTGCCGATTGCGAATTGGCTTGGACTTCCTTTTCTACAGCGGTGCGGAAATATACTTTCAGATGGAGCGGAATGCTACAGGGCAACATGAGGGATAAGGAAATCCGTATCCATCCAACGCAAAAGCCCGTTGTGCTGTATGAATGGATTTTGCAGAAGTACGCCGTTCCGGGGGCTATCATCCTTGATACCCATGTAGGGAGTGCGTCAAGCCTTATAGCCTGTACAAAATTGGGATTTCCTTATATTGGCTTTGAAATACATCCGGGATATTACAAAAAGGCGTCGGAACGCCTACAGGCAGAAACGGCGCAAATTACGATTTTCAATATGGAGGGTGCAAACGGATGGTAAAAGTATACTGCGATATTTGCGGAAAAGAAATCATAAGGGCGAAAGAGGTTTGGAAATTATCTCTTTTGTCAAAGCCGGAAAATGTCCGGGTGTCCTACGATGAAAAAGTGGAGGATATGTGCGAATCATGCGCTACAGAAATTCACTGTCACCTGTCCGCAATGAAAAATGGCCTAAAGCTGAAATTTGACTGTATCCCGGAAACAGGGGGCGGAAATGGATAATCGAACAATCGTTGAAACACTGAAAGAATTTGGAATTGAAACGGAAAGGGAACTGGATGCGGCGTTGAAAAAATCCGTTTTCAGCATCGGGATTATGGCGGCCGGCACACTTGCCCCCTTGCCGTTTGAAAATATGAAAGGAGAATCTAACAATGATTAAAAGCGAACTTGTAATTGTAAGGGATAAGAACAACAATCCCAACATCATGCGGAGGTATGAAAAGTGTCCGCATCGTGAGGTTGACCCGTCCATTGAGGGCGATGCCGTGCATCCCATGTTTATCATCCGGGGAAAAGAGGTAGATGCCATCTATCTGCCGGAATACCTTTCTTGCATGATTGACGGCATCCCCTACAGCTTGCCGATGCAGCCCCCGGCTACCATGATGGACTTTGATTCCGTTGTGGAGTGCCACAGGAGAAAGGGCGATGGATGGCACTGCATGACGGCGGTAGAATGGCAGTTTATAGCCGATCTGATAAGGCTTCGGGAATCCGCCGGGGCGGAATCCATGAGGGGCAATACATCATTCGGCTGCAGCCATCTTGCAATGGGAGAAAAGGGAATCCATCCAGAGGGGCGGAACACGATCACTTTGACAGGCAGCGGGCCGGAATCGTGGTTCTTATACGACAACAAAGAGGGCATTGCGGATTTTGTGGGGAATGTCTGGAAGCACATCGCCGGAATCCGGCTTGTGAATGGGCGTTATCAGTACATAAAGGACAACGATGCCGCCGCCCCGGATTGCGATTTGTCAAGGGATAGCAAGGAATGGGCGGATGTGCTGATTGATGGGAAGCCGCTGAAGGTAAGCGTGGAGGATGACGAAGTAACAATCCTTGCAACGAATGAGGAAACCGGGAAAGAGTACGGCGGCGATGAATGGCAGAATGTCGGGATTGACATTGACCCTATCCCGGACTTTGTGAAAGCCCTTGGAATCATCCCGGCAAGGCATGAGGGAAACAGGGAATATTTTTATGCGGATGCAGAGGAAAGCGAATGTGTGCCTTTCCGGGGCGGCAGCTTCAGCAGCACTTCGGGCGGCGGTTCTTCGGCGTTGTTTTTGAGCTACTTGCGCTCCTATGTGCACGGCGGCATCGGCTTCTTCTCCGCTTACTACAAAGTTGAAAGCTGATCGCTGAAATATGATTCCTGTTTGATTGTGCGATAGCGCAATCACTGAAATGTTGAATAGGGGCAAAAGAGGGGCTTGCGCCAAAGCTACCAACTCACACGCAAGCCCCAAAGGAAAAGACGCTGAAAAACGCATTTCCTTTACTCATTATACTTGCATTTTTATATTTTTGCAAGTGGAAAGGTGGGAAAATGGCGGAAATCGGCTATTATTCGGACGGCGTTACAAAATTTACAGACCCCTTTTATCAATGTGTTTGCCGTGGCTGCTTGCATCGCTTTTGGAGCGTGTTGATTACATCACATTGCCCCGAATGCGGATGTGAAGATGTATTCCGTTCTTTCGACTACAGGGAAGCGGATGCGGAATCTGCCCGGTTGAAAAATAAATAAAAGAATATCCTAGAAAATCAAAATAAATCATTGTGTTTCAAGGATATTCAAAAAATATCAGTGAAAGGATGGTGGTTTTTTGAATCGTTTGGGATTTCTGATTTTGTCCGTCCTGTCTACAAATGGCGCATTCGATAAAGTGTCGGCAATGACAGCGAAAGAAATCACGGATGCGGAGGATTTCGGATATAAGGACAATACAATTTTCAAGAAAATAACAGAATTTGAATCAATGGGCTATGTTGCCGCCGGATACAAAGAGGGGAAAGCCAAAACCTTTTATATCACGGAATCCGGCAAACAGGCGTTAAAACAGGTATGAAAGGAAGGATTGCGGCATGAAAAAGAAAATCGGATTTGTTGCCATAGGGCAAGCCGGGGGCAACATCGGGAAGCTTTTTGAGGATAAGGGGTTTTCTGTCCTGTACCTCAATACATCACAGGAGGATTTGCAGACCCTTAAAAATGCAAAATACACATATCACATCGCCGGGGGCGAGGGCTGCAACAAAGACCGGGCAAAGGCGAAAAGGCTTGTGATGGAGGACTTCGACAATATCAGCAAAGAAATCTATGAAAAGATGGATGTTTCCATGATTTACGTTGTCTTTGCGGCCGGCGGCGGAACTGGAAGCGGATGCGGCCCGATGCTGATTGATCTGCTTTTGGGCGATATTGCGGCCGGAGAAAGCAAGGTGGAATCCGTTGGGGCTATTACGGTCATTCCAAGCGAAAAGGAAAGCCCGAAAACACAAATAAACTGCTATGAGTGCTTTGAGGAATTGACGGCGATTAGCAGCATTGCAAGCGTTATGATTATTGACAATTCAAAAGGGGATAAGCTGATTCTGAATCAGCATCTTGTAAATGTTTTCTATAACTTTATCGAGATTCCCAACAGGCACAAGGACGAAAGGGGCAATATCGACCGGGCGGAGATAGAGGAAACATTAAAGTCAAAAGGGATGCTTATTGTGACGGAGATTCCGGCAAAGGAAAGCACTACTGCGGCGGTACTGGAATCTTTCAAAAAAAGCGTGTTCGCCCCGATTGAGCCGGACAGGGTTATCAAATACATCTCCATATCCATCGCCGGGGCCGTGGATGTGGACGCAATGCGAAAAGAAATCGGAATCCCGGTGGATGTATTCCAGACATATAACGAGAAAGCAACTATTTGTTGCCTTGCCGGACTGAACTACCCGAAAACACGGCTTGAATCGGTGTATGGGAAAGCGGTGGAGAACCAAGAGCAGATCATCAAGAATCTGCAAGCCGTATCTGATTCCGGCATGAAAAAGAACGTGAATTTCCTTGCATCCGTGAAAGCTGCGCCGTCCGCCGATGCGCCAAAGCAAAAGACATCCAGAAGGGATTTGCTGAAAAAATATATGGGGTAGGTGCGGAGCATGGCGGATATTAAATGGATAAAGCTGAAAGTCGGAATGTTCAACGATGACAGAATCAAAGTTATACAGGCGATGCCGGAGGGCGATGCGCTGATCGTGATATGGATTCGGATGCTGATTCTTGCCGGAATCAGCAATGCGGAAGGGTATCTGATGATTTCGGAAAATCTTCCCCATACGGAGGATATGCTTGCGACCATATTCAACAAGCCGCTTTCCGTTGTCCGGCTTGCCTTGAAAACTTTTGAAACTTTCGGGATGGTTGAAGCCTGTAATGAGGGGATTTTTATTACAGATTTCGCCGCCGAACAGGGCGAAAATATGCAGGACATCCGGGAGTACAACAGGATAAAAAAGGCGGAATCACGGGAAAGGGCAAAGCAGAAACGGCTTGAAATGTCATTGGCCGGCAAAATTGACAGTCAACTAAATGTCAATGACAAGTCAATGACAAGTCAAGGAAATATGTCAACCTGTCAAGACACAGATATAGAAGAAGATAAAGATATTATTATAAATAATAATATACCCCAAAATCCGCCGGATTTAGGGGGCAAGCCGGAGCGGTTGGACTATGAGCAGATAGCGGCACTATATAACGCTACCTGTAAGGATTTGCCGAAAGTGAGGGGGCTTTCTGACGAACGCAAGCGGAAAATAAAGACCCTGTTAAATGCCTTGAATAAAGCAAAGGTATTGATGGAGTTAGGGGCTTATGAGCGGCTTGAATATATTTTCCGGCTTGCGGATGAATCGGACTTCCTTTCCGGGCGCAGTAAGGCAAATCAGTGGTGCGGCTTTGATTGGCTGATAAACGCCAAAAATGCCCTAAAGGTTATAGAGGGCAATTATAAGAATGGGGGAACGATGAACTATGTCGGCAACACAGGAGGATTTCAACCGGGCGATGCAGCGCATTCTTGCGAATCGGAAAATGATGCCCTTGCAGCATTCCGGGCCGGGAGAGGAAAGGATGGCGGAGAGGACGGAAACGGCGTATAAGTGCGAAAAATGCAGAGATACCGGGTATATATTCCGCAAAGGGGAAGATGGATATGATTACGCTTCGCCGTGCGTATGCATTAAATCCCGGATAATGGAGAGCAAGCTGCAATTTGCCAACATCCCCAAAGAGTTTAAGGGCTACACGGTGGAATCCTTTGACTTGGGGCTGTATACCACGCCGGACGGAAAGGAAAGGGCGGAAATGGCAAAGATGCTTTGCACGAACTACATCAAGGAATTTCCGGGGATTTCGGAGGATGGGAAAGGGCTTTATATGTATTCCCGGACGAAGGGCAGCGGAAAGACCCGGATGGCGGCGAGCATTGCAAACGACATTATTTCGCAATACAGGATTTCCGCAAAATTCGCCACTACGCTTCAGATTTTGGACGAGATCAAAAAAACATGGCATGAGCAGACGGGGGCGGATTCCGGGGAGCAGAAATTTCTTGCTGATATAATCCGTGTTCCTGTATTAGTGATTGACGATATAGGCGTGGAAAAGCCTACAGAATGGGTAAATGAGAAATTTTATTCAATCCTCAATGGGCGGATGGTGCAGAAACAAGTAACGATTTTTACAAGCAACTGCGAAATGGAAAAACTTTTGTTCGATGATAGGATTATCAATCGGATTATGAAGATGGCCTTGCCCGTGCCTTTCCCGGATGAATCCGTGAGGGCTGCGCTTGCCAAGGCTGAAAACAAGGAACTTTATAACAGGCTTTTGAGAGGTTGAGCGATGGGAAAAACAAAGAATTATAGATTGTCGGAGGATGAAAAGCGCATCCACCGGGAAGCGGTGGAAATACGGAAAAAGACAGATAAGCAGCTTATAGAGTACATAGAGGGCGAAAAGGAAAATGTCCGGGAAGCTTTGGTTGCTGAATATAAAGCGGTATTTGATGAATATATCTATCCAATTTTTGATTGTGTGGATGAAACATTCAGCGGATGCCCGGAGGATTTCAGAAAGTGCTTGAAAGCAATGGACATCGCCGCCGATGTGATAGGGGATTGCAAGGCGGACGGATATTTCCGTGATACGGACGCAAAACGGGCATTTCTGCAAAAGCTTAGTGAAATTCCAGGAATCGGGAAATCAATCATGAAAAAGATTGAGGGGGCTGCGGCGGATGGGGAATAGCGAGGATAGGCTGATAAACAAAATTGAAAACCTCATAAGGCTTTCGAGCAGCAACAATGAACATGAAGCACGGGCGGCAATGATGAAAGCACGGGAATTGATGGCGAAATACCATATCCGCATGGAGGATGTTTCCCCGGAGGAAAAGAAAAGCGAAACCGTGGAAGCCGCCACAACGCTTGAAAAATTCCGGGAAACTTGGGTATCAGACCTTGCCGGGGTAATAGCGCAAAATTTCAGATGCCGGACATTGCTTTTGCACTGGTACACAGGGAACACATACAAAATCCGCTTTTTAGGCGTGAATGATGATGCTTTCGTGTGCATGGAAATCTTTAGATATGCCCTAAAAGTGATAAAGAGCAGAGTAAAGACCATGAGGGGAATTTTTTATGAATCTGGAAAGGATTTTAATTATAATGACAAGCTTGTTTATTGCCACGGATTCATGAAAGGATTGCAGATAAACTTCACAGAACAGACAAAGCGGCAGCAAGAGAGCCGGAGAGATAATTGCTTCGCCCTTGCGCTTTGCGTTCCGGCGGTTGTGGATAAGGCGATAGAATCAATGGGAGTAGAGGACGCTGCGCCGTCCACACGCCCGAACATGAGCCGGAAAAACTCCATGCTTTACGGCATCGGTTACACGGACGGAAAAGCATTCCAGAATGCCGGGGATAAAGAACGGCTTCACAGTTAAGGACAATCTGATTTTGCTATAGATTGATTAAGCATGAAAGGAGGGAATCGGGATGCTGCACGTTGATTTAAGCAAATTGGCCGGGGGAGAACTGCAAGCGAAATTTGACCGGGAGATCACGAAAGTGATCGAGAACATGAAAGACCCAAACACGCCATACCAAGAAGCCCGGAGCATCACAATCAAAATATCCCTAAAGCAGACAGAGCTTCGGGATGATGCGAAAGTGGATATTTCTGTAAACAGCAAATTGGCCGGCGTGATTTCTGCAAAGACGAATTTCGCAATAGGGAAAGACCTAAATTCCGGGGAAGTGCTGATACAGGAATATGGAAAACAGATTCCGGGGCAGATGACTTTTACGGACATATCCCCGGAGGAACTGAAAACAGAATCACAGGCAGACAGCAAGAAAGTAACATCAATGCCGAGGGCTTTAAGGGTCAACGGATAAAAAAGAAAGTGAGGATTTGAAAATGATTAAAGAGGCTTTACAGTACATCATCGGGCTTCAGCAGCCAAGGATTGAGGAAATCGGCGGCAAGAACTATTACTTCCACAATGGGAATATCCCTATGCTTGTGGACGGATGCCGGGATTGCGAAGCGGTACAGCTTTCCACGCTTACATCGCTTGTCGATTATATCAAGAACCGCATGGCCGGACGATTTCCCGGACGGTACGACGAAAATGATCGTCCATGTGGCATCGGAAACGGAAGTTAGTCTGCTGACACAGTTTAACGGAGATATGAAGCGTTTGGAGGTTATAAGCGTAAAAGCGAGAGTGCCGGCCATCACGCTGAATAAATTTATCGAACAGGAAGCTTTCATCATCCAGATGCAGTCCATGTTTCTTGATACGCCGGATAAGGCTATCGTGATGCAAGTTTCCGGAAACGTGGAGGATAAGACCGTGGCAGCATACGGGGATGACGGCGTATCACAGAAAGCGACCATCAAGACCGGGCTTGCAAACGTGGAGGATGTGATCGTGCCGAATCCCGTTCGGCTGCAGCCGTTCCGTACATTCCATGAGGTAGGGCAGCAGGAAATTGACTTTGTTTTCCGCATGAAGAACAGCAGCAACGGCGTGGCGTGTGCATTGTTTGAAGCGGACGGCGGAGCATGGAAATTCCGGGCCGTCCATGAGATCGCCGAGTATCTGAAGGATAAACTGGCAGATGTGGAGAACATCGCCATATTGTCATAGTGACAGCATATCCGCCGGGGCCGGCGTTATGGCCCCGGCGATGTAAAGGATGGTGCAGATGGTTTTTTCAGAAATCAAGGAAAAATTTTTTGTATTAGTGGAGGGCGAGGAAAGGGCGATTATAAGGGATTCCGAAAAACAGGCGGAAAAGACCCGGAAAAGGCTTTCCAAGTTTTCCGGCGGAAAGAAAATATATGTCTATAAGGCAGAGCAGAAAAACGGATAAGGGGAGCGAATTGCATTGAATAAATGGATAGGGAGCGGCCGGCTGATAAAGGATGCGGAAATAAGGTATTTCCCATCATCCGGGAAGCCGTTCGCCACATTTGCGCTTGCCATACCAGACCCATTTGCCCGGAAAGGAGAGCCAAAAGCGGATTTTATTGATTGCATAGTCTACGACAAGAAGAAAGTGGAATTGATAGAAAAGCACATCCGAAAGGGTACGAAACTGGAAATTGTCGGGCGGCTGAAATCCGGCAGCTTTATAAACAGGGATGGGAATCGGTCATATTATAGGCGCATCGTTGTGACCGAACTGGAATTTGCGGAATCACGGGCAGCAGAGCAGCAAGCGGACATCCAAGCGGAATTAGACAGCATGAGCCTGGAAAGTTATGATTTTATGGATATTCCAGAAGGGGCAGATGGCGAATTGCCGTTTGCGTGAGGTAGTGCGGATATGATAATGGATATTGCCAAGAAGATAGAAGAACATTACAGGATAAAGCTGTACAGAATCAATTATATATTTACGCTTTTGAACAATGCAGATCGTGAAGCGTCCATTCTGTTAGAAAACGAGTGCTGCAAACACACGGCGGCGATGTCGGATGTTTGCGTGGCGTATAACATCATAGATGCCGGAAGGAAAAAATCCGGCAAGGATTTTTCAACATCGAAGATTGTCGGCGTGGTGGATGTGTGCTTGCAGAGTAGCAGAGATTCCGGGATTCCGGCGGAGGAATTGGCGAAGCGCATTGTCGCAAATCTTTTCGGCGTGGAGATCACACGGCAAGAAACGGATATGATAGAAACAGAAACGAGGAACAGGATACCATGAGCGGATTAAAAGTAAATGACTTCTTCTGCGGATGCGGAGGAATGGGCATTGCGTTCCAAAAAGCCGGGTTTGAAATCGCCGGGGCTTGGGATTATGACAAACACGCCGTACAGAGTTACCGGGAAAATGTCGGAAATCACGTCCAGAAAGCGGACATCCGGGAAATGAAATGGAGCGACATTCCGAAGGCTGATGTGTGGGCTTTTGGATTTCCTTGCCAAGATTTGAGCGTGGCGGGGGGGAAGAAAGGGATGGTTGTCAAGTGCCAAGACTGCGGATGCGTACAGGAGATAGAGCCGGGGGAATACGATGGAAACAACCGATGCCCGGAGTGCGGCGGAAACAACATCAAGGCGGACAGCCGGAGCGGATGTTTCTTTGAAATGATGCGCTTGCTTCAAGAAACAGAGGAACACGCCCCGGAGAATATGCCGGCCGTGATAATCGCCGAAAACGTAAAAGGATTAAAGCCGTATCTGAATGTACTGGAAATAGAGTACAGGAAAAGGGGATACAAGGCATACTATCAGCTTTTCAATTCTAAATACTGGAATGTGGCGCAAAGCCGGGAGCGGTATGCGGTTGTAGGCACAAGGGAAGCGGAAAACCTTTCTTTTGCATTCCCGGCGGAGCAGCACGAATTTATCCCGAAGCTATCCGGCTTTCTGGATAAAAACGTGGATGCGAAATACTACATAGAGGATTCCAAGGCAAAAACAATCTTGAAACAGGCATTAGAACGCCTTGCAAATCTAGGGAAATGCCACGCAACATTAACGCCTGACCGGGAAAAGAAAAGGCAGAGGGGGCCAAGGGCAAAGTCGGATGAAGAAGCAATGTTCACGCTAACGGCGCAAGACATCCACGGGGTAATAGTTGCGGATGATTCGGGGGGGTACTGCGAAGCCGGGAATATGAATTTGACGATGAAATGACGAACAGCATCTTCACGGATAAAGATAATTGCGCTTATTGTTGCCAAGCGTCCTATTACAAGGGGATTTCTCCAAGCAAGATAGGGAAATGGCAGCGCACACATATCATCGAAAGGGTAAAGGAATAATCAGATGGAAAAGCCAAAACTGATAATGTTGGGGCATCTTGACATCCGGGGCCATGACAGCATAAAGCGAGTATATCATCCCGAAGGGCTATCCCCAACGCTTACAACATCCGGGGGGGTAATAGGCAAGTGAAAATATTGGACTTGATGAAGTACCGGGTTAGGAAATTAACGCCAAACGAGTACGGGAAACTACAGGGATTCCCGATGGACGGTTGGCATCAAGTAGTATCGGACACACAGGCATATAAGCAATTCGGAAATGCCGTAACAGTAACTTTGTTCTGCGAGATCGCAAAATCAATCAAAACCTGTATAGAACAGGGGAAAGGAGAAAATGATGGTGAGCGCAAATAAAGCAGCGGATGCGATAAAGAATTTCAACAAGGCACTGAATGATCTTGGGAAAACCGATAGCGAAAAGGAGTGCGAGAGAATCCGGCGATTTCAAGTATTCGCCGGGAGGTATTTCCCGGAAAGCGCAAAGAAATATATGCTTGAAGGAGGGTTTTTCCGGCAAACGGCATCAACACATTACCATTCCGCACATTTTGGAGGGCTTGCAGACCACTCCCACGCAGTAGCGGAAGCACTTTTAGGGTTTACCCGTAAAATGGGGTTGGAATGGGAAAAAGAGCGAAGCCCCTATCTGGTTGGCTATCTGCATGACATTTGCAAGATGGATGAATATATCTTGAAAGAGGTAGATGGCGCAAGGGCGTATGAGTTTAACAAGGACAGGCTTTTGATAGGACACGGCGATAAATCCGCCATCATTGCGGCGATGCTGATTCCCGATCTGACGGATGAAGAAATGCTTTGCATTAGGTATCATCACGGTGCATTTGAGTACAGCAAAGACGCATGGAACGCCTACGGACACGCAATCGAAAAGTATCCGAATGTACTTTACACGCACACGGCGGATATGGCGGCATCGAGGATTAAGGGAGTATGAATGTATGAATAAATCAAAAATAGAATGGTGCAAATATACATGGAATCCCGTTACGGGATGCAACAACGGATGCCCGTATTGCTATGCCGCAAAAATAGCACACAGATTCGCCGGGGATGATGCCGAATGCTGTAATTGCTGCATAAGCCCGGATTGCCCCGGAAAGACCGCTGAAAGGAAATGCCCGGACTTTAGGGAGTACAGGCCGAGCGAAAAGATTCATGTGCTTGACATAAAGCAATATGGATTCTATCCAAAGAAACATTACATTGCTTTTCCTTATGGATTTGAGCCTACGCTTCATCGGTACAGGCTGCAAGAGCCGGGCAATATCAAAACGCCGTCAACGGTTTTTGTGTGCAGCATGGCGGATTTGTTCGGCGATATTATCCCGGATGAATGGATTTTTGAGGTTTTCAAGGCGTGTGCAGAGCATCCGCAACACAGGTATATGTTTCTTACCAAGAATCCCATGAGGTATTTTTCTTTGATGGAATCCGGGAATCTCCCGAAATCGGAAAATATGTGGTACGGAACGACAATAACAACGGAAACGGACGATTTTTTCTATGACGATGGGTACAATTCATTTTTGAGCATTGAGCCTATACAGGGGCCGATTTCGATACCGTTCACGGGGATAAAATGGGTTATCATCGGACAGGAGACAGGGAACAGGAAAGAACGCATCAAAGCAATGCCGGAATGGATAAACGGAATACATAAAGCCTGTATATGGGCCGGCATCCCTGTATTCATGAAAGACAACCTTTCCGGCGTGGTGGAAAATCTGATACAGGAGGATGCAGAAAGATGATAGTTGCAAATGTCGCAAACAGCGGAAACGATGAATTTTATACGCCGGATTATGCGATTGACCCGATCATGAAATACATACCAGAGGGAAGCCGGATATGGTGTCCTTTCGATACGGCGGAAAGCCTGTTTGTCAAAAGATTTTCGGGGGGTATTTCGTAACCGCAACACATATTTTCAACGGAGAGGATTTCTTTTTGATAGAGCCGCCGGAATGCGATTACATTATCAGCAATCCGCCGTACAGCTTAAAGGGGGATGTGTTGCAAAGGCTTTTTGACATCGGAAAGCCGTTTGCTATGCTTGTGGGAGTGGTGGGGCTTTTTGAGAGCCAAAAACGATTTGAAATGTTCCGGGATAACGACTTTGAAATTATGTACATGAATAGGAGGGTTGCATATTTCAAGGATTACGCCGAACAAAAGCCGTCATTAAATCCCCCATTCAGCAGCGTTTATGTTTGTCATGGGATATTGCCAAAGCAAATTGTTTTTGAGGAAATCAAGAAAATATAGGAGGATGGCGCAATGGTTAGAGAAATCGTAACAGATATTGACTTTTTGGAAAAGCCGCTTGAAAAGGTGGAATCTGCGGAGGAAGTGAAAGAATTGGCCCGTGATCTACTGGACACGGCAAAGCATCACGGAAAGCGTTGTTTAGGGCTTTCTGCGAATCAGATAGGCGGCACGAAAAAGGTTGTGGCGGTCAAGATTACGGAAAATGATTTTATCTTGATGATAAATCCGACAATCGTAAAAAAATCTACACAATGCTATGTAGCAACCGAAGAATGCCTTTCCTTGGAGGGCGCACGGAAAACGATGCGGAATCGGTGGGTGGATGTCATGTACAGGGATTCCGGCTATCACATCAAGAAAATGCACTGCACCGGGCTTGTGGGGCAGATCGTACAGCATGAGATAGACCATACAAACGGCGTTATCATATAGGGGGTAGGATATGGCAATATGGGCCTTTGATTTTGATGGTACGTTGTGCGAAGATAGATTCCCGGAGATCGGGCCGGCAAAGCTACAGGCGATAGAAAAGGCGAAATCCATAAAGGCGGAGGGAAATATAATCATATTGTGGACTTGCCGGGTAAATGAGCGGCTTGCGGAAGCAGTGGAGTTTTGCCGGGGATATGGGCTTGAATTTGATTATGTCAATGAGAATGTGCCGGAGAATATCGAAAAATACGGAAATGACTGCAGAAAGGTATATGCGAATCATTATGTGGACGATAGGGCGCAAAACATAGAGGGTTACATAAAAGCGGACTATGCACATAAAATCGCTATGGAATACGGCTATGAGCCGCAAAGCAGACAGCTAATAGAGGAATGCGCCGAGTTGATACAGGCGGTAAATAAAGATTGGCGGCTGAATCAGAAAACGGATGCGGAGCAGTCGGCGGCACTGAATGAGGATTTAGAAAAATCTGCTTTTCATGTGTTGGAGGAATTGGCAGATGTTTCCGTCATGGTTATGCAAATAGCATATCTTAGAGGGGCGGAAGCAGAAAGGAAGCTGGATGCGGAGATAATGCGGAAGCTGCAAAGGCAGATTCAGCGCATCGCAAGGAAAAGGGGCGGAGGAAATGGGGCAGATAAATAATATCATAAGCGAAGCGGATATGTTGAAAGGGAATATATGCCGCATTTGCGTAACGGACAGCGAAAAAGAACTTGCGGAAATGTATCAATGGGCTTCCCGGCGGTTGGCGAATCTTTTCATGTGGAATCTGGAAAGAATCCGCAATGCCGGGGAATCGGAGAAATAGGAGGATTAGGGCATGGCAGCAGGCAGATGTGCGGCGGCTTATCATACAGACGAATGGCACGGTTACGGATGCACGATCACAGAAGGGGCTTGTATGTTCCTGTACCCGGACAGTAAGAAATGCGCCAAGGAATACGGAGAGGGGCCGGATGCGGAATCAGACGATAACGAGGAAAGGGATGTATAAATGGCAGAGAACAAACATACATTATCAGACTTATACCAGATGCAAAGCCTTTCCTTGGATTCAAAAATCAGCATGACCCGGCGGCGGATACAGGGATGGATTGATGAATTTGGCGAAGATGGTGTATATGTCAGCTTTAGCGGCGGCAAGGACAGCACGGTATTACTGCATCTTGTAAGACAGGATTACCCGAATATAAAGGCGGTTTTCATTGATACGGGGTTAGAATATCCAGAGATAAGGCAATTTGTAAGAACATTTTCAAATGTCGATATTCTGATTCCAAAAATGAATTTTCGCCAAGTGATAGAAAAATATGGCTATCCATTTATCAGTAAAGAGGTATCGGAAACAGTTGATTATGCAAGGAGATATGTAAAAGCACTTGAAGCATGGAAAAAAGAAAATGAGCCGATACCAGAAAGTAAAATGCCATACGACCCACAAATGGCCGACTTGTTAGGGATAGAAAGGAGGGCAAACAAAGAGAACCCGGAATATCAAAACTTAAAGAATGGGATTATGCCAAAAGAAAATGTACGCTATCAAATACTTTGCGGAACATTCAGACACAAAGAAAAGGGAGAGCAAACGGACGAAATCTCAAAAATGTATAATAAATCTAAATACAAATTTTTTCTGGATGCCCCGTTTGAAATATCCTCTATGTGCTGCAAAGTGATGAAAAACCAGCCAATAAAAGAGTATGCAAAAAAGAATAACAGAAAACCGATTACGGCACAAATGGCATGTGAAAGCAAACTGCGGACACAGCATTGGATAATCAATGGATGCAATGGTTTTGAAATGAAAAGCCCGATCAGCAATCCGATGGCCTTTTGGACGGAGCAAGACATTTTACAATACATTTCTGCAAATCGGGAATTGCTTATTGATTGGAGAATCCGGGAAATCGAAAAGCTGCACGGATGCCCGATCTCTGAAATCATTGATACAAAGACAGGGCTTCCGGCTTTCCCGGTGGATTCATTAACGCCGATAGCAAGCGTTTACGGCGATATTGTTGTGGACTATGCAAGTTGCGGACAGATTCCGGGGCAGATAGATTTTTCAGATATGGGATATTTAGAAAACGAAAGATCATTGAAAACGACAGGATGCAGCCGTACAGGTTGTATGTTCTGCGGATATGGATGCCATCTTGAAAAATCGCCTAACCGATTTGAGAAAATGAAAATAACACATCCAAAGCAATATGATTACATAATGCGTGGAGGGCATTGGAGGAAATACAGGATATTCAATTTCAAAGGAGAGGAAATTTCACTTCGGCATTGTACCCATGAACAGATTGAAAGATGGGCGGAAAATAACCGGGAAAATATACGCTTCAAGATTGAAAAGGAAGATTTCTACTTAGATGGCACTGGACTTGGATATAAAGAGGTAATCGACTGGATAAATGAAAATGGAGGGATGGGAATATTATATTAAAGGGGCTTTCGGCCCCTTTAATAAACTATAAAATGTATAATGTAAAGAAAAATAAAAATATTTATAGAAATAATTACATTTACTATTGACAAGTTACATTATAAAGTGTATAATGTAATTATCAAAAGGAACGGAGGAAAACAAAATGTATTTCAAATATTACAAGGACGCTGAAGAATATGCTAAAAAGCATTATGAAAAATGGAGCATCTGGTTTGATAGGGATGAAAAGATGTACTATATCTTACCTAGATAAGAGAGAAAGGGGAAAGCGTGAAAGAGTATACTGTAACGTGTTGGGCGAGCCAAGAAATCATTGTTGAAGCAGAAAGCAAGGAGGATGCGGAGGAAATTACCATAAATGAATGCACATTTCCGTATATAGATTATTGCACGGTAGACGAAAAATAACCGCATTGTCCTAGATGGGCGCATGAAAAGCGAAATAAACCATTGAATCTACTTGACAAATTTGGTAAAATGAAAAGGAGCGGACGGCCATCCGCTCCAATTCTGAAAATATGAAATTTGAAATCCTTTAATAATTATAGCCGAAAGTGCGCTATAAGTCAAGGGGGCTGCAAAATGTCAGCACCAAGAACGCCGAATCTACAGGAAGGGAAGCTAATAAAAGAGATTGATTTTCAAATCCTTATGTGCAAGGAAAAAATCAAAAACCATGAAAAAAGCATTGCAAAGATTAAACGGATGGCCGGCATGAATGGCCCGTCTGGTATTGGTTCGGTTGACCTTTCCGGGATGCCGAAAGCCGGATTCTCACACATGGATTTCCCGGACGCAATCGCTTTGATCGCAAAAGATGAAGAATACATAGAACAGGAAAAGGCAGCAATAAAGGCATTGAGGAAGCGCAAGCGGAATCTGATTAAGGCCGTGGAGATTTTAGACGGCACGGAGCAGAACATATTTATTTACCGTGTCCTGTACGGAATGACACAGGATGCCGCCGCTGAAGCCATAGGCGTTTCATCCCGGCAGCTTCAGAGAATCGAAAAGCAGATGAAAGAGAATACAAAGGTTTTTGAATTGTAAAAAGTGCAATTTTTTGATTCGATTTTTTGAACGATTTTTTGAAGCACTTTTTTAGCAATGAAAATCAAAGAAAATCCAGTAAAATCAAGGCTTTTCACAAAAAATCAATGTCGTGTTTTATGTCGTGAAATATGTCGTGGAAATGTCGTGTTTGTTATGTTATAATGGGTATAGTTAAAAGTGTGCGGAGCAGCCCCGTTGTGGGCTGCTTTTTCGTTACCAGAAAAGGCATACTTGCGGATATGCCTTTCACTGCAAAGGGGGCATATTGATGAATACGGTTGAGCCGATTCGGGATATAGAAGTTGTATTGGACATTGCGGACTATCTCAAAGAGAGAAACCGCCGGGATTATGTGATGTTCATGTTTGGCATTTATTCGGGTTTGCGGATATGCGACATTCTGCAATTCCGTGTCCGGGATGTCCGGGATAAAGACCATATATCCCGGAGGGAGAAAAAGACGCAAAAGGAAAAGCGATTCCCGATAAACCGGGAATTAAAGAAGATTCTGAATGAATACATAGCGGACAAAAAGGACTATGAATTTCTCTTTAAGAATCCGCATGAGCCAAACAAGGCCATTACAAGGCAGCAAGCATATAACATATTATCGGCCGCCGGGAAACAGTTTGGGCTTGACAGCATAGGAACGCACACGCTGCGAAAGACATTCGGCTATCATTTATACAAACAGACAAACGATGCGGCCTTGCTGATGGATATATTCAACCATTCCGACATCCATATAACATTAAGATATATTGGGGTAAATCAGGATTGCAAGGATAAGGCATACAACAATCTATCATTCAAACGGTAGGCATATTACACGCTGCTTTCGGACGAAAAATCGGAAAGCTTTTTTTATTTTGCCTACGGCTTGACATATTAAGGCATTGTCAAATGGCATGGGATGATTTCGTCCGCCTTAAATAGAAGTGAAGCTTGAAAAGACTATTTTACAAAATATTAGATATGTCAATAGAATGTGGATGCGCCGGAACGCCCGAACACGAACAGGCGTTTGCTATCGCAAGCCCGAACAACATAGGTTCTTTTATCGAACAAATGTTTGTTGCGGGTCTGCGAGGCCCAAAATCTTTCTAGGCACAGAAAAAAAATAACAAAAGTTGCCGTTTCCGATGGGAGGGGTACAGATGGCAAAAAAAACCACGCCGCCGGACGGCGGAGCAGCAGACAGCATAAAGACAACAGACATTAGCGCAATCACGGTAAACAGTGCCGCCCTTGAAAAGATAATAGGCGTGTCTGACAGGCGCATCCGGCAGCTTGCGGAGGAAAATATCATCATCCGGGCAGCAAAGGGGCGGTATAAGCTGATGGATTCCATCACGAACTATATTTTGACCTTAAAGGTACAGATGGAAGCCAACAATGCGGAATCCGTGGATGGGGAAATCGACTTGGAGGAAGAAAAAGCCATCCATGAAAGGGTAAAGCGGCACATTTCGGAGCTGAAGCTTCAGACCATGAGGGGGGAACTCCACAAATCGGAGGATGTGGAGCGTGTCATGATGGATATGCTTGCATCGGTTAGGGCAAAGCTTCTTTCCATGCCTACGAAATTAGCCCCTATTCTGGTATCAAGGAGCGAGATTGACTTTGTTAGGAATACGATTAACCGGGAAGTAATGGAAGCCCTTAACGAACTAAAGGACTATAACCCGAAAGAATTTTATAGTGATGAATATGTGGCGGTAGGAGATGAAGAAAGCGATGAAAGAGAGGAAAATTGACAGCAAGACATTAAACCTTTTCCGCAACATTGCAAAAGCGCTTTCTCCGCCGCCGGAATTGACGGTAAGCCAGTGGGCGGACAAATACAGGAAATTATCGCCGGAATCATCTTCAGAGCCGGGGCAGTGGAATACAGACCGTGCGCCCTATCAGCGCGAGATCATGGATGCGGTTGTGGATTCCGCCGTGGAAACGGTTGTTATTATGTCATCCGCACAGGTGGGGAAAACCGAATTGATATTGAATACAATCGGGTATTACATAGATTACGACCCGGCCCCGATTCTCTGCTTGCAGCCTACCCTTGAAATGGCGCAAGCATTTTCCAAAGACAGGCTTGCGAAAATGATTCGTGATACGCCTGTACTTCGTGGGAAAGTCAAGGATGCACGGGCGAGGGATTCCGAAAACACGATATTACACAAATCTTTCCCCGGCGGCCATATTACGATGGTAGGCGCAAACTCCGCCGCCGGGTTGGCAATGCGCCCGATTCGCATTGTCATGATGGATGAAATAGACAGATTTCCACCGTCCGCCGGGAGCGAGGGAAACCCCATAAAACTAGCGGAAAAGCGTACTACAACATTTTGGAATCGAAAGAAGATTAAGGTATCCACTCCCACAATCAAAGGGAGATCACAAATTGAAACGGAATACCTTTCATCGTCAAAAGAAGAATGGTGTGTTCCTTGCCCTTGCTGCGGAAAATATCAGCCCTACGAATGGGGGCGCATCCGTATTTCCGATGTAACTATGGAATGCAAATACTGCGGAGAGCATTTCAAGGAAACCGAATGGAAAGAGCGTCCGGGAAAATGGATAGCCGGGGCGGAGAATAAGAGAAAAAGAGGATTCCACCTAAACGAATTAGCATCCCCTTGGAAGCACTGGGAAGAAATCATAGAGGATTTCCGGGAAGCATACAGGGAATGGAAAGAAAACGGCGATATACAAAAGCTGAAAGTGTGGGTAAATACATCGCTTGGCGAAACATGGGAGGAAAAAGGGGATGCTGCGGATGAAGATGTTCTGCTAAAACGGCGTGAACGCTACACGGCGGATTTGCCGGATGGTGTCCTTTTAGTAACGTCCGGCGTGGATGTACAGGATGACAGATTTGAGGTTGAAATAACAGGGTGGGGAAAGGGCTATGAATCTTGGGGAATCCTGTACAGGAAAATACCCGGCGATTTGGAAAAAGAGCAAACATGGGAAAAATTAGAGAAATTTCTTGAAATGGAATTGTATTTTGAGAATAAAAATTCTCTTTTGATTGCCTGTACCTGTATAGACACGGGCGGACATTTCACGGCGGAAGCCTATAAATTCTTGAAAAAGATGGAGCGGAAGCAAAAACTGATTTTCGGGATTAAAGGCATGGGCGGCGAGGGAATCCCACTTGTAAACAAGGTATCGACAAACAACATAGAAAAAGTAAAAATATTCCTTTTGGGTGTAGATTCCGGCAAAGAAATCCTTATGGCAAGGCTGAAAACAGCGGATGAGGGGCCGGGATATTGTCATTTTCCCATCAATGCGGACAGGGGATATGATGAAACCTATATCAAAGGGCTTTCCAGTGAACAAAGGGTTATACAGTTTAAGGATGGCCGCCCGGTTCTGAAATGGGTAAAAAAGTCAAGCGGAACACGGAATGAGCCGCTTGACTTACGAAATTATTCTACCGCCGCCGCCGAAATTCTCCGCCCGGATTGGGATGTACTGGAAAAGAAAATCAAACAGGGCATAAATTACATGAAAAAGCAGCCAAAAACGGCGGCAAAAAAGAAAAAGACCGGGATTATCAACCGGGGGATACAGGTATAGAAAGGCGGCGGAAACATGGAAAGACTGGACAGGGCCAAAAGGCGGCTTGAATTATATTATAAGGCAGAGGAAGCCATATTGACAGGACAGGAATACACCATAGGCACAAAGCGGCTGCGCCGTGCCGATCTGGAAGATGTGCAATCAATGATAAAGCAGCTTGAAAATGAAGTGGAATCCCTACAGGCATCCGGGAAAAACCGTGCCTTGCGTGGGATTCCGCTTGACATCTAGGAAAGGGGCGGCAAGGCATGAATATTTTAGATAAAGCAATCGCCGCCATAAATCCGGCGGCAGCATTGCAAAGGGAAAAAGCCCGTTGGCAGCTTGATGTTGTACAGAAATTCCGAGATAGCGGTTATGATGAATCCGGGGCATCCCATTCCAAGAACTCAATGAAAGGATGGAACGCATCGAGCAAATCCCCACAAGAGGACATAGACCGCAATCTTCACACGCTGCGGCAGCGGTCAAGAAGCCTTATGATGTCCGCCCCGATTGCTGTATCAGCAATCAAAACCAATAGGACAAATATAGTCGGGGTTGGGCTGAAAGCCCGTCCTACGGTAGACAGGGCAGTATTAGGGATTTCCGAAGCGGAAGCCAAAGCGTGGGAGGACAAGACCGGGCGAGAATTTGAATTGTGGGCGAAATCAAAGCACTGCGACAGCACGAAAATAAATAATTTCTATGAAATGCAGCAGATAGCTTGTCTTTCGTGGCTGATGAATGGGGATGCGGTTGCGCTGATAAAGTACAGCGATTCGGAATCCGCTTTCATGCCTTACGGCTTGCGTATCCACATGATAGAATCCGACAAGGTTTGCAATCCGTATTCATCCGGCAGCTATGTAAATCTTCAGCAGACGAATCCGGCAAACGGAAACCGAATCTATAATGGCGTGGAGATTGACAAGGATGGGGCAGTGGTGGCATACCATATTTGCAATACATACCCTCAATCATCCCTACAGGCAGAGAAGAAATGGAAAAGGGTGGAAGCGTTCGGAAAGCGGACGGGATTTCCGAATGTGCTTGTGATATTTGAGAGCGAAAGGGCGGAGCAGTACAGGGGAGTGCCGTATCTTGCGCCAGTAATCGAATCCTTAAAGCAGCTTACAAGGTACAGCGAAGCGGAGATCATGGCAGCAGTCATAAACGGCTTTTTTACTGTATTCATCACGACCGAGAAAAACACGGCGGAAATGCCCTTTACTGGAATCCGGGATGATGATTCCGAGGATGCGGACGATGCCAGAAGTTACGGCTTGGGGCCGGGCATGATAAACATATTGGCCCCCGGCGAGGATATAAAGATGGCAGACCCGGCAAGGCCCAACACGAATTTTGATGCTTTCACGACATCATTTGCAAAATATATCGGTTCAGCCCTTGAAATACCCTATGAACTGCTTTTGAAGCAATTCGGGGCAAGCTATTCCGCATCCAAAGCGGCACTTGAAGAAGCGTGGAAGGCTTTTCGCATGAAAAGGGCATGGCTTGTAAATGATTTCTGTCAACCTATTTATGAAATGTGGCTTGTGGAAGCCATTGCAAAGGGGCGCATCAAAGCCCCCGGATTTTACCTTGATGCCGCCATTCGGGAAGCGTGGAGCAAATGCACATGGAACGGGCCATCACAGGGGATGCTTGACCCCCTCAAAGAGATAAACGCCGCCACAAAACGGGTTGAACTAGGAGTATCAACACGCCAAAGGGAAACGATGGAAATGAACGGCGGAAGCTTTGACGATAATGCAGAGCAGCTTTTAAGAGAAGCGGAGAAAATGGGCGAAATCAATCAATTATTGAAACCGCCAACGGATTCCGGGGAATCCGGCGATTGGGCAGAGGAAAAACAGGAAAGCGAGGAAGAAAAGCATGGCGAAAATTGGAGTTAAAGGCACGATTGTAGCAGATGACGATAAATGGATTTATGAGTATTTCGGAATCGCCGCAACGTGTCCGAAAGACATTCAAGCCGCAATCATGGAAGCAAACGGGGAGGATTTGGATGTGGAGATCAATTCCGGCGGCGGCGATGTGGTGGCCGGGAATGAGATTTACACGGCACTTCGGATGTACCGGGGGAAAGTCAACATTATCATTTCCGGCATGGCGGCATCCGCCGCTTCCTACATAGCAACCGCCAGACATTGCGAGATTTCCCCGGTTGGCATCTTTATGATACACAACGCATCCGGCGGCGCAAGGGGCGATTATCACGCTATGGACAAGGAATCGGAGATATTACAGGCAGTAAACCGGGCGATTGCCACGGCTTACATGGATAAAACAAAAATGAAACTTGATGATTTGCTGAATCTGATGGACTGCGAATCGTGGCTTACAGCCGAAGAAGCGTTAAGCTATGGATTTGTGGATTCCATCATTGAAAGCCAAGAGGATGCCAAAGGGGCCGCCGCAAAGGGCGGCTTTTCTGATGGCAAAAAAAAGACAGCCCTGTACAATGCGGCCACGGTTTTAGACCGGGAAACCATAGACAGGACAAAGGAAATGCTTGCCAGAGCGTCCGAAAAACCCGGAAACACCGCCCCGGAAGGAGTGCCGAAACCGCCGGAAAGTGTTTTAGATAACCAGAATCAAAAGAAAGTGGAGGTAAAAGAAATGGCAGACACAACACAGGAAAGCATCTCAACCGTTGAGGAACTTACCGCAAAATATCCGGCGTTAGTGCAGCAGATCAAGGATTCTGCAAGCCTTGAAGCTACAGCCGCCGAAAATGCCCGACTGAAAGCGATTGATGAAATCGCCGGCCAGATTTCCGACAAGATGGTGGCGGATGCAAAGTATGGGGAAAAGAAAGTCACGGCTGAAGCCCTTGCGCTTGAAGCGTTCCGGCAGAATGGCATCATGGCAGCGGCCGCCCTTTCTGATATGAAAGAGGACATCGGCGAATCCGGGGCCGGCGAAGTTGCGCCGTCCGCAAACACGGGGCTTGCGGATGATTCCGGGGAGCAGAGGGAAGCAAAGGTAAATAACCTTGCACAGAAAATCAAAGAAAGCAGAGGTAAAAACGCATGAGCGAGAATTTATTTCAGACCACAGGAACATTTACGCCCGATAAGCTGATAGCCGATAATGCAATCCCTACCACGGCAAAGGGAATCGAGGTTGCAAAGGGCGAGGGATTCTTGAAGCGTGGTACGCTGATGGGAAAAGCCGCTGATGGCACTTATAAGCGTACAGGAACGAAAGAAACCATAACGACCGGGGAGGGCGATTCTGCAACGGAAAGCGAAGCTACAATCGGGGCGGACTGTATCTTGACGGATGATGTGGCAGCAGTCACAAAGTCGGTTGTATCGTCCGGGTACATTTCCGGCAATTTCAACCGGGCGGCCGTGATTCTGCCTACGGGGGTAGAGATCGCAAACTATGAAACCGAGCTTCGCAAGTTGGGGATTTTCCTCAAAGCGGTACAGGAATATTAAGGAGATCAGAAAGGAGATTTTTATATCATGGCAGAATACACCACAAGAGAAATGATTGATGCGATTGAGGTAAATCCGCCCGTGCGGAATTTCCTCACAAAATGGTTTTTCCCGGTGGAGAGGACGCACGTCACGGAGAAAGTGGAATTTGATGTTAAAAAGGGCAAGCGCATCATGGCCCCGTTCGTTTCCCCCCGTGTCGGCGGCAAGGTAATCACAAGGAACGGATTCCAGACAAAGGAATTTTCCACGCCCCGGATTGCGCCGGAAAGGGAATTAACGATTGATGACATTTCCAAAAGGGCATTAGGGGAAAATGTCTACAGTCGGAGAACGCCTTCCGAGCGTGAGGATGAACTTCTTGCAACGGATTACAGGGAACTGGATGAATCCGTACAGCGGAGGGTTGAATGGATGTGCCGCCAGATTCTTTTCGAGGGCAAGCTGGATGTCGTGGATGTGGAGGCCGGCGTGGATGTACAGGTGGACTATGGCTTCACAAATATTTTCGTGCTTACATCCGATAATTATTGGAGTCTTTCAACCGTGAATCCGTTGCCTTTTTTGAAAGAAAAGCGGCGCAAGATTATCAAGGAAACCGGGAAAGCCCCGGATGTTCTGATTTTTGCATCGGATTTGATTGATGTGTTTATCCAGAACCCTTTTATCGTAAAGTCAATGGACATCCGCCATTTGCAGAATGTCGAGATCAAGCCCCGAATCGTGGACGATGCCCTGACCTACTACGGCAAGATTGCGGAATTGGGGCTTGAAATCTATGCGTATGATGAATTTTTCCTTAATGACGATGGAGAGGAAGAAGGCATTATCCCGGCCGGTGCTTGCCTTATGGCACATTCCGGCGGAGAGGGCGGCATTGAATACGGGCTTATCACGCAGTTGGAGGATAAGAAATTTCATTCCTACGAAGCCAAGCAAGTGCCGAAGATCTATTGTGATGAAAAGTCGGAAGTGAAAATGTTCCGCCTTACATCAAGACCGCTTCCACGGCCTACCGATGTGGAAAGCTGGTGTGTGATCTATCCAAACGGCCAGAGCAACGAATAAAAAACGATCAAGGAGGATACAAAAATGGCATATATAGCGAAAGTAAACATTGAAACGGCCGCAAGACACTACAAGCCGGGAGAAAAAATCACGGGGCATCTTTCCGATGCGGATGTGGCATTTCTGAAAAAGCACAATTTCATTGCAAGCGAGGATGATTTTTCCGATGCGGCGGAGGAATCCGAGGATGGCGGCGGAGATTTCGCCGGAATTACTCCCCCGATGGAAGCACTGCAGGCCCCGGAGGGCATCCCCGGAATCACGCCGCCCGGAGCGGACGGGGATTCCGCCGGGGGGATCGCCTACAAGGATGAATCCGCCCTTAAAAAACTGAATAAGGATGAGATCGTGGAGTATGCCGGGAGCATCGGGCTTTCACTGGATGCAGAAAAGCTGAAGGCTGATCTGATTGATGCCGTGCTGAATTACACGGAGGAAAAGAAAGCGGCAGCAATGCCGGAGTAGGTGGCAGAATGGGCTTTAAGGAGCAGCTACTTGATGATCTGGATGCCGTGTTTTTTAACCCGGAGGAATTTGCTGAATCCCACACAATCAACGGGGCGGAAGTGGATATTGTCGTGGACAACGACAAACTTGCGGAAATGTATATCAGCAAGGAAACCCACACGGAAGAATTGTTCACGGATTCCATTATGTTCTATGTACGCAAAAAAGACTTGGATTTTGAGCCTGTACCCGGTCAATATCTGGAATTTGACGGCCGGGGGATGCTGATTTCGGATGTAAAGACCGATGATGAATCCTATACCATTGTATTGGGGGCGAATGAATCATGATAGAAACCCGGATTGAGGTTGACAGCATCGAGGAAGTGCGGAAAAGGCTAGGGAGTTTGAGCCACAAAGCCCCGTCTGTACTCGTAAACGCAATCAACCGCACGACTACGAACATCAAAAAAACGATGGCACAGGAAACCGCCAAGCGGTACAACATCACTTCCGGCGAGGTAAAAAAGACCATCACAATCAGCAGAGCGACAAGGGCAAGGCTGCAAGGAGCGGCAGTATCAAAGGCTTCCCCGATTGCCCTTGCGAAATTCAAGGTAAGCCCGAACAGGAAAGTCACATATACATCAAAGGGCAAGCCATCGCCAAAGGCGTATAAGGTATCAGTCGAAAAGGGGCCGGCATCTAAACCGTTGGATGTTGACCCCAAAGCATTTATAGCGGTAATGAAATCCGGGCATCAAGGGCTTTTCCGCCGGAAAACGGATAGCAGCCTACCAATAAAGCAGCTTTTCGGGCCGTCCGTGCCGCAAATGATAAAAAACGATGGCAGCATGGAGCGAATACAGGCGGAAGCGGAAAGCACACTGCAAAAGCGTATTGATGCGGAGATAGAGAACATTTTGCGAAGGGGGTAATCCATTTTGACAGAAATAGATTTACTGGACGCATTAGCGGCGGAAACGGCGGCTGCGCTGAAAGGATTCCGGCTTCGGTCAGCAAAAGAAAATCTAATCCCTATCAACATCTACACACAGAACCTACCTACAAAAGAGGGAAAAGGGGACGAAAACCAATATCCCTATGTGCGTGTGTGCTTTGACGAAGAGGAAATTAAAAGCCGTGATGACCCGTTGGAAGTCTATGTGTACTTCATTATCGGGATTATAGACAAGGAAAAGGACAAACAGGGATTCCGGGATGTATTGCAGATTGCGAATACCATTTATCAGCATTTTTTCCGCAAAGGCATTATTGCCAATATGTTCCGCCCGGATTATCCTTTCAAGATTGCGCTGCAAAATGATGATACATACCCTTATTTTGTAGGCGGAATCGAAAGCAAATGGGAATTGCCAGTAATCGGAGAGGAGGAAAGGTATATTTGAATGAGCAGCGGATGTATATAGGCCCGTCAATCCCCGGAATCGTGAAATACGGAACGGTTTTTATCGGGGATTTGCCGGGAGAACTCACGAAAAAGGCGGCGGAGATTGGAAGCATCAACAATCTTGTGATTCCTATTGACGGAATCACAGCCGCAAAGAAAGCACTGTCCGAGCCGGGAAGCGTGGAAAATGTTTCTTTTAGCCGGATAGAAAACTATCTGAAAGGAGAAAAATAGAAATGTCTGTTTATAAGCATGGAATCAGCACAAGCAGAAAAGCCACGGCATTGACAACGCCCCTCACAAGTGCGGCAAATGTTACGGTGGTTATCGGCACGGCCCCGGTAAATATGGCGAAAGACCCGTACAACGCCGCCAATGTTCCTTTTGCGGCGTATTCGAAGCCGGATGCGGTTGCAAAAATGGGATGGAGCGAGGATTTCAAGAAGTACACAATCATGCAAAGCGTATATGCGGCATTCAATGTGTTTGCGGTTGCGCCGCTTATCATGATTAACGTGCTTGACCCCAAAAATGAAAAACATATAACGGCGGTAGCGTCCACGGCCTACAGCGTTGCGAACAAAAAGGCGGTTATCCCGGTGGAGGGCATCCTTCTGGATACAATCGAGATCACAAATGCGGACGCAAGCGAGAAATTAACGCCGGATGATGATTATGTGGCATCTTTCGCCGATGATGGCACTGTCATTATCGGCTTCACGGATGCCGGGGCAGAGAAAGCCGGGGAAAACATCAAGGCACTGTATACAAAGCTGAATCCCGAAGGCGTGACCTATCAGGACATCATCGGCGGATACAATGTTTCCACACGAACAAAAAAAGGAGCGGAGGTTATCGGGGATATTTTCCCGAAGCTTGGCATTGTTCCGGGTACGCTGATAGCCCCGGGATTTTCCCATATCCCGGCGGTAAATACTGCGCTTACGGCAAAATCACAGCTTATTTACAGCCTGTTTTCCTGTAAGGTGGTATCGGACATTGATTCATCCGCCGATGGTGCGGATTCCATCGACAAGGTAAAGGAATGGAAAAACAAGAACGCCTATTCCGACCGCCGGACTTTCGCCGTATGGCCGAAGGTAAATGTGGACGGCTATATATATTATTTTTCCGCACAGCTTGCCGCCCTCTTGCAGCGGTTGGCGGCGGATAATGGCGGCGTTCCGTCCGAATCATGCGACAACAAGGGATTGAAGATCAGTGGGCTTGTTCTGGAAGATGGTACGGAAATCATGTTCGATATGGACGAAGCAAACGATTATATCAATGCAAACGGCGTAATCACGGCCGTGAACATTGACGGATTCCTTGCATGGGGAAGCAATACATCCGTATATCCTCAATCTACGGATGTGGTGGACAGGTGGGTAACATCCGTAATGATGTTTGATTACATCGAGAATAATTTTAAGCGGAGTTTCTTTAAAAAGGTTGGCAACAAGACCAATTACAGGGAGATTGAGGATGTCGTACTGTCCGAAAATCTGACCCTTAACGGCCTTAAAGGTTCGGAAGATATTGCCGGGGGAGAAATTTCTTTCAGCATGGAGGATAACCCGATCACACAGATTCTTGGGGGCAAAATCCTGTTCAAAGAGCGGCTTGCCACTTATCCGCCGATGGAGGACATCGAAAACGAATTTGAATTTGACCCCACCATTTTACAGGCGGCACTGGAAGGAGGTAGTAACTGATGGCGAATCCGTATGAAATACCCGATAAAATCAACAATTTCAACGTGTACGATGGAAAATCGAAGCTGATCGGCATATCGTCCGAGATCACGCTTCCCCCGTTTGACCCGTTGACGGATACCCTTAACGTGGCCGGCATGGCCGGGGAAATCGAAAGCGAGGTTATCGGTTCTTATGGTTCTATGAAAATAGAAATCCCGTTTGAAAACCTTTCGGATGATTTCTTTGGTTTTGCAGCAAGCACGAATCCCGTTGTGCTTCGTGGTGCGATGGAGATTTTCAACACGCAATCACAGGCAAAGAAAACAATCCCTATCGTTATCACGGTAAAGGGGCGCACAATGAACATCAATCCGGGAGTGCTGAAAAAGGGAGGAAAGGGCCAGCCGAGCATCACGAAGGAGATCACTTATATCAAGCTTACCATGAACGGCAGTACGGTTGTGGAACTTGACAAGCTGAACAATATCTGCATCATGGGCGGCGTGGATTTGCTTGCAAAAATCAGAAGCCAGATATAAAGGGATATGAAAAAATAAAGGAAAGAGAGGAAAAAGCGCATGAAAGCAGCGGATGAAAGAAATATGGAGTTAGCCGCCGAGAATGGCGAGGAAAGAAATGTATTCCAGACGGAGCAGCCGGAGGAAAAGGGCGGCAGAGCGGCGGAGGGCGATTCCGGGGAGGATTCCGAAGGAGAATCTGACGATCTGGATATGTATGTGAAATTCTCAAAGCCCTATGTATTTGAGGATGATACATACGAAGGGCTTGATATGTCGTGCCTTGAAAACCTCACAACAGACGATTTGACGGAAATCGAAAAGAAGTTTTATAAACAGGGCATCGCCAGCTTTAACCCGGAGAATACGGCCGTTTATGCAAAGATCGTTGCATGGAAAGCAACCGGGCTTCCGATTGAGTTTTTCAATCAGCTTCCTGTCCGGGATATGCTGAAAATCAAAAGCCGGGTAGTAAATTTTTTCTACAGTTAGGAATCAGAGCAAAGGACGGACAGGACTTCAAGAAAGTTTCTGTCCGTCTTTCTATGTCTACGAATACCGGGATGGATTTCTTTTTAGGACTTGCGCTATCTGATTTTATCGACATTGCGAAGGAAGTGGTGGAGTATGGCAAGCAGCAAAAGGACAGAATACGAAATAGCAATTCAAGTCGGGGGAAAGGTAGCGGCATCATTCGGTAACAGCGTCCAGAACGTAAACAGCGGCTTTGATTCCATGACGAACATGGCGAAATCTGCCGCAAAAATGATCGCCGGGGCTTTTGCGGCCGTGAAAGTAGGGCAGTTTGTGACGGATGCCGTGGAGGTGTATTCCGAATTTGAACAGTCGATGGCGAACACGGCCGCCACGGCAAACGCCACAAGGGCCGAGTATGAGCAGCTTGAAGCGGCCGCCCGTGAAATGGGGAAAGCCACGACAAAGACGGCGGCGGAAGCGTCTGATGCGCTTGGATACATGATGCTTGCCGGGTGGGATGTAAACGAAGCGATTTCGGGGCTTGAGCCTGTACTCCGCCTTTCTGAAGCCACACAGATGGATTTGGCAAGATGTTCCGACTTGGTAACGGATTCGATGTCCGCCCTTGGCCTATCGGTAGATGATTTGTATGGGTATCTGGATATATGCACGATGGCGAACAATAAAGCGAACACATCCGCCGAAGCACTTATGGAAGCCTTTATCGGGTGCGGAGGTACGGCACGGACAGCCGGGGCAAATTTAAACGATACAGCAACCGCATTAGGAATCCTTGCCAATAACGGCACAAAGGGAGCGGAAGCCGGAACTGCATTAAACTCTATGCTTGTGCGAATGACATCAAAGGATGTCGCTATAAACGCTATGAAAAAATTAGGCGTGGCGGTATTTGATGATGCCGGGGAGTTTAGGGGGCTTCAAGTCGTGCTTTCGGAAACGCAAAAAGCACTTTCAAACTTGACCGCCGAAGAACAGGCTTCCTATATGTCAAAAATCGCCGGGACTAATTATTATACAGAAATGAGCTATCTGCTTGACGCAGTTTCGGAAAAGGCAGATGGAACAGCTACGGCGTGGGATTCGCTATCTGCATCACTGGATGATTCGGACGGCGCTTTAATGAACATGGCAAACACTGTCACGGACACGCTACAGGGCGCATTTGCAAGGCTTGATTCTGCGGCGGATGATGCAAAGATAAGCCTTGCGGATGCCTTTTCGGATGATTTGAAAGGGATGATTAACGGATTGGCTGAATTTATCCCGACATTGACACAGAAATTTATTGATTTTTCCACGAAAGCCGGGCCGAAAATCTCAAAGGCTTTCAAGACCATACAGAAAGGGGCCGGGGATGCGTGGAAAGTCATTTCAAATATAGGAGGGTGGATTTTAGATAATTTTGATGCCGTACAAGTGGCGATTGTTGGAATCGGGAGTGCTATTGTCGCTTACAAGGTTATCAATGGGATTATAGGAATGGTAAACGCTTTCAAAAGTATGTCCTTGGTGCTTACAAATCCTTGGCTTTTGGTGCTTGTGGGAGTGGCGGCTGCAATAGTCGGAATAGCAACCGCAATCAAGACCGCTGAAAAACAGGCAGCAAAAAGCAATCTAGCGGAGCATTTCGGGGATATTGCCCTTTCGATGGAGGAAATTTCCGAAGCGGCGGATTATCTTATCAGAACAGAGGGATTGACGAAAGTGGAAGAATCCCTTGCGGCTTTCGGGGAATTGGACGGCATTGCGGACAGTATGCAGGACAGCATCAACGCAATAAACAAAATGAACTGGAAAGTTTCCATCGGGATGGAGTTATCAGCCGATGAACAGGATTCCTATAAAGCGGAGATTGAAAACTACATAGCACAGGCACAAGCCTATGTAGAGCAAGAGCGGTATGCGCTTGACATCGGATTTTCTGCTATGAGCGATTTAGACCCGGATGAAAGCAATGCGGTAGATAAAATCCGCCAGTTTTACGAGAATAAGCAAGGCGAATTGTCGGAGTTGGGCGTAAAGCTTTCCGATGCCGTAACGGAAGCTTTTGCCGATGGATTTCTTGACATTGACGAAGCGAACAAAATAGCGGAACTACAGGCACAGATGGCAAACATAGAAAAAGCCCTTGCCACAAGCGATTTTGACGCACAATTAAAGGTTATGGAGCTTCAGTATTCCGGGGCGGAACTGGATGCGGAATCTTTTCAAGCTTTACAGGAAGAACTTGCAGCACAGACCGAAGCGGCGGCGGCTTCCTTTGAGGAATCGCTGCAAAAAAACCTTGCGGCGGCAAAAGTGACATTTGACGGCGGCGGAATGAACTTGGAGGAATACAATACTGCTGTAAATGCCTTTTATGAGGAATATCTTTCCGCTGTATCGGAATTAGAGGGGAAATCCCTTGATTTCCAGATCAACACCATCATGCAGCAGTACAGCGATGATGTGGACGCTTTCCGGGAAAACATGAATGAGGTTATGGCGGAATTTTCGGATGATGCCTATTCTTGGGATTGGACGGAGCGGCCGGTTATCATGATGGATGCTATGGTGCAAAGCCTGTATGACAACGATATTTCAAAAGATACAAAACAGGCCATCGCTATGCTGCTTGAATCTATGCAGCCATCCGTTGAGCAGATGGAGACCCTTAAAAAGAAATATGAGGATTTAGGGATGGAGATTCCTAAATCCGTACAGGAAACGCTTTCCAATGCCGACTTGCTATCTGCAATGACAGCCTATGATAAATGGTTTGGAACGGGCGGCGATGTAGAATCCGTTTGGAAAGTCGCACAAGACTATATCGTAAATAATGCGGATTATGAGGAAATAGAACAGACTTTAAGGGGGTATGGTTGGGAATTGCCGGAAGCCGTGGCGGAGGAACTGGAAACGGCGCAAACGGAAACGCTTGCCCCGGCGATAGATGGGATGTATGCGTATAGCGGCGATTACCTCAATGAGCAATTTTCACAAGGATTTGATGTATCAACGGATGTCAATGTTACGCTGAATCCTATTATTACCAATGCGGCCGCCGCTGCTATTAACATAGCCACAGCCGCCGCAAATGCGGCAAAATCAACAGGAGCAGCCGCCGGGATTGGCGGACATGCAGAGGGCGGAATCTTCGACAGGCCCCATGTGGCATGGTTTGCAGAGGATGGCCCGGAAGCGGCGATTCCCCTTGACGGCAGCAGCAACGCTATTTCCCTATGGGAAAGGGTGGGAAAACTGTTAGGCGTGTTTGATGGCGGCACGGCAGCCGGACAGGGGAAAGAACTCTACAACGGCGTGACGAACTACCAGACCACGAACGACAACAGCACATCGGACGAATCAACGGATTCCCGGCAGTTTGTTTTCTCCCCTCAAATAGAGATCAAAGGGAATACAAGCCGGGAGGATGTGGAAGAAGCCCTCAATATCTCAATGGAGCAATTCCGGGAACTGATGGAGCAGTACATTGCGGAAAAGGCGAGGGTATCTTTTGCTTAGAGGTGGCAGCACATGAAAACATATACAACGATACAGGGCGATATGTGGGATTCAATCGCCTATAAGCTGTACGGCGATGAAAAATATATGTGTCAGCTTATGAAAAGCAATTTAGAACTGCTTGATATTTTTATTTTCGGGGCCGGCACGGTTTTAAACGTGCCGGAACTGGAATCAGAAAAGGAAGCGGATTTGCCGTCATGGAGATAATGGGATGAAAACAGAGCAGCCGAGAGAAACATTGCTTGAATTATCGTATAACGGGATAAATGCAACCGGGGATTTTTCGTCAAAGTCGGAATCCTTTTCTTATACGGATGTTGCGTCCGGGGAAGCTGATACGCTTTCGCTTTCTGTAAGCAATACAACAGGGCAATGGCTTAACGGGTATATGCCGGAAGATGGGGATTATGTGGATGCAAGGATTGTCGTGCGGAATTGGAACGGCGAGGGGGATAACCGAAGCCTATCGTGCGGAAAATTCGACCTTGACAGCTTCAGAGCGTCCGGCTATCCAGAAACCGCCACAATCGGCGGAATCACTATCCCCATACGGACGAATTTCAATGTAACGCAAAAAAGCCGGACTTTCAGCAACACGACAACGAAAAACATTTTATCGGATTTGTGCGCCGGGGCCGGAATCGTCCTAGTGTACGAATCCGAGGATTACAGCATAGAGGAAGTGGAGCAATCAAAGCAGACGGATATGGAATTTGCTTTCAGCCTATGCAAAAACCACAACCTTGCAATGAAGCTGTACAATAGCAAAATGGTGGTGTACGACCAAACAGCCTATGAGAAAAAAGCCCCGGCGTATACTGTCCACAAAAGGGATATGCAGACATACAGCTTCGACCGGGCAAAGTCAAAACTGTATGACAGCGTACAAATCCAGTATGCAAATCCGGGAAGCGATGAAACATTGACCTATTCTTACACAATCCCCGGAGGAAGCGGAAGGCGGACGCTGTACATCAACGAACAGGCGGACACATACCGGGATGCAGAGATAAAAGCGAAGTCACAGCTTTTGGAGAACATCCGGGGCGCAATAAGCATCACTTTCCGAGTAAAGGGCGATACAAAGCACATAGCCGCCCGGAATATTCGGATTGAGGGAATGGGGAAAGCGGACGGAGTATATTTCATCGACCGGGTAACGCATTCCAAAAATGCAAAGGGTACATACACTTGCAGCATAAAGGCGCATCTTTGTGTTACGCACACGGATTTTTCCGCCCCTGTACCGCCGCCACAGGCACAGGCAGCGGCCGGAACTACCTACACGGTAGTAAAAGGGGATTGCCTATGGAATATAGCAAAAAAATTCTATGGCAGCGGCCCGAAGTATACGCTGATTTACAATGCAAACAAAGGCATTATCAAAAATCCAAGCCTTATATATCCGGGGCAAGTCTTAACAATCCCCCCGGCATGATCGGAGGAAACGCATGGAGGATATTATCAGAATCGGGAAAATATCAACAGTCAATTATGCGGCCGGCACGGCATCGGTTATATACACGGACAGGAACAACGAAGTATCCCCGTCCTTTCCGTTTTTTAGCTTAGTGTATGAGATGCCGAAAGTGGATGATACAGTGGTGGTTATCATGCTTCCGAACTCCACAACAAAGGGATTCATCCTTGGAGTGCCGTTTAGCGGCAAAAAAATCCCGGCGGAGAACGGACAAGGAATTTTCTATAAGGAATTTCAAGACGGCACAAGCATTTTATATAACCCCAAAACAAAGAACATGGAAGTATCCACAAAAAAAATCACGCTGAAATCCGTTGCCGCTGACAGCTTGACCGTAAAGGGGGAAATAAAGGCAAAGACCATCACGGCGGAGAAGATCACGGCGGATGATTTGGAAGTGTCCGGCACGGCGAAAATAAAAAATCTGGAAGTGTCCGGCACGGCAACCGGGCATTTCCCGGACTGATAGGAGCGTGGAAAGATGGCGGTTGGATACTTTGGGGATGTGGTTTTCTCTACATCGGATAAAAAAATACTTAGCTTCCGGGATTTCAAACTTTCCGCTTCGTCTAGTTGGGGCGAACACAAGAGGAACGGGCGGAAGTCTGAATGGGAGTTTCTTGGGCCGAATGCCGAAAAGGTGTCGTTTGTTGTCGTACTTGATGCCAATTATGGCGTAAACCCCCGGCGTGAAATCGAAAAATTGATTGGATATGTGGAAAGCGGCGCAATAAATCCGCTTGTAATCGGTGGGAAAAAAGTGGGCGGCCGGTGGAGGGCTACGGCTGTATCGTCCACATGGGGGCATATCATGAATGACGGAAAGCTTGTAAAAGCATCCGCATCCCTCACGCTTGAAGAATACGAATAGGAGGGCTTGCAGATGATCGCAATAGGCGAAATTGAATTTGAATTAAATTCCCCGGTTGAAATAGCACTTCGGAAAGAATTGCTTGACAATGCCGCCACAATCCTTTCGACCCTACGGGGAACGAATCCACAGGATAGGGGGATGGGGCTTGTATCAAGTGACATCATCGGGCGGCCCGTATATGCCGCAAAGGGTGCTTTCAGCGTACAGGCAATAGAGCAGATAGACAGATACGAGCCTAGATTGGCGGTTGTCGAAATAAATTTTGAGTGCAGAGAAGATAAAATAATTCCAAAGGTGGTGCTTACATACAATGGCGATTAACATTCAGAATCTTTATAATTTGCCGGATATTTCCGTGATTGATGATGTGGATATAGAGAGCATGAAAAAAGAAATGATTTCGGACTTTGAATCGAACTATAAAGAGGAAACGGGGGAATCCGTGACGCTTTATCCGGCAGACAAAGACCGCATCAAATTAAATGTGGTGGCAAACAAGCTTTACCAAGCTTATCAGTGCATAGACAGGGGCTTCAAAATGAATTTCCTTAAATATGCCTATGGGGATTATCTGAAACACTTGGGGGCGATGAAAAAGACATTTAAGCAGGATTCCCGGCCGGCCGTTACGGTACTTCGCTTTTCCCTTTCGGAAGCCCGTACACAGGTTACGGCGATTCCACAGGGAAAAAGGGCAACCGCCGGGGATAATGTCTTTTTTGCAACGGATGACTATGCGGAGATTGCCCCCGGACAGCTTTTTGTCGATGTTCCGGCCACTTGTACGGAATTAGGCACGGTTGGAAATCAGTATATCCCCGGACAGATTAACGCAATGGCGGACAAAATCCCCTATATTGCGAGCGTGGAGAATATCAGCGCATCGGACGGCGGCAGCGGAGAAGAAACGGATTCCGCTTTCCGGGAGAGGATATTTCTTGCCCCATCGTCTTATTCGACCGCCGGCCCGGAGGATGCTTATATATATTGGGTGCGGCAATACAATTCGGCGGCAATAGAGGATGTAAAAGTGAATACCACAAAGGATGCAGAAGTGGACATCCGGCTTGTGCTTACAGACGGGGCCTTGCCATCCGCCGCTTTCCTTGCCGATCTGACGGATTACCTCACGACATCCGCCATCCGTCCGCTTACGGATAAAATGTCGGTGGCTGCGCCGGATGTCGTGGAATATGACCTTGATTTTACTTACTATATCGGGCGGAGCAGCAAGGAAAACGTGGAAGCAATACAGGCGGCGGCGGAGGAAGCCAAGGATGCCTATGTGGCATGGCAAAAAACCCATATAGGGGCAGACATAAACACGGATGTGCTTGTGGAGTTTTTGAGGGCGGCCGGCGTGAAAAGGGCGGAAATTAGAAAGCCATCATACAAAATAATCACAAACACGGAAATAGCATCCGCAAAATCTGTAAAAATGGCTTATGGAGGGCTAGAAAATGATTAGTCTTTCTGAAATCGGCGGATTATATCTATCTACCCCGGCGAATTTAAAGGATGCAAGGACGAAAGCTTTCATGTATGCTTGCGACAAACAGATTAAAAAGCTGATAGAGCGCACGGAAAAGGTAAAAGTTTGGTGCGCCGTGGAATCAGTGGATGAAAAATACCTTGATTACATGGCAGCGGACAGCCGGACGCTTTTTTACAATTCATCCCTTGCGCCGGACGTGAAGCGCAAGCTGATAGCAAATTCTCAATATTGGTACATGAAATTAGGCACATCGGCGGCGATGGAAGAAATGATAAACATTGTTTTCCAGAACAACGACACAAGCATCGAAGAATGGTACAGCTACGCCGGAGAAGCGTTTCACTTTAGAATAGCGGTATCATCCGCCGTTACTACAGTCGAAATGTCCGAGTTTTTGAAATATGTAAACGAGGTAAAAAACGCCCGGTCAATCATTGACTATCTTGTTCTGCAAAGCAGAAGCACGCTTGTACTGCAAAATGATTCAGACTATAGCCGTCTGTCCTTTGAGCCTTGCAGCAATGATTTTTATTGCGGCACGGCCCCGGATTACGCTATGGGATTACATACGGCAGAAAGCGGCCTGCAGTTGTCCGGCAATGGGAAACTGTATCAAACGGAGCATGAGCCGGCCGGCACGACCCCGGATTACGCTAAGGGATTAAAACTTGCGGAAGGGATTCTTTCCGTTGGGAATGATGAAAGCGCAATTCCGTTCGCTTATGGCATGGACGATCAGACCGAAACAGGCACGGCCCCGGATTATGCTATGGGATTACAGCTTGCAGAAGGGGAATTGTGCGCCGAAAATGGCAGCAATTCACAATCTTTCGATTACAGCATGGACAATCAAACGGAAAGCGGCACATTTCCGAATTACGCTATGGCGGCGCAGTTTGCGGAGGAATCGCTTGATATTGCAGAATCCGGCGATGCAATCCCTTTTGAGTACCGTGTTGATAATAAATTTGCATCCGAGGATGTGTAAAGGAAAGGAGAGAAAGCACTATGCTAATGAGCAATGGAGAGATAGCGGCACTAAAGAACTATCTCAAAAACCGTGTGGCATACGCAAAGTATTATTCCGGCGGAAATTGGCACAAAATCGACGTGTACAAGGTTGATGTATTGCCGGACGGACGCTTTGCGGCTTACATCTTATTCGGGCATGATGCGCCGAATCAGATCAGCAAAATAGAATTTTACAATGTGGACGGCGGAATCTTTGCTTCCGGCACGGAATCCATCAATAAGGAATCGTTTTCTGAAGGAATCCTGTACCGATACACAATAGCGATTAAGCAGACCACGGAGTAAAAGGAAAGGAGTTAGTTGCAAAGATGTATATACCTGTTAAATGGAAAGACCATATTGTACAATTCATGCGCCGTTTCATGATGACGAATGGGGAGGGGCCGGGGCTTGTCTACTTGACCCCATCCCCCGGAGAAATTGAGCAGCAAGGAACGCCGCAAAGCGCAAGAAATTTCGGCCACATGGATTTAGGGATTCTGGAGGGGCAGCTTGTCGCTAACCTTATGTTTACGACAGGACGGCAGCAGGCCGGAGTGATCGAAAGCCTTACCGGGCAGCAGTTTGATGTGACACTTTCCAATTCCCGGAAATACCCGGCCACAAACGCAATCGCAACCGTGGCACTTACAAAATACCTCAACAATACGGATTATCAGCTTCACTATAAGATTTTGGAGTGTTCCGGCGGATATGTGGAGAGCGTGGAGTTTTACGACCTTGCGTCCAACGCATTCAAAGTAAAATACACCGGGAGCGCAACAAGCGCAAAGCTGCGAATCTATGTCACAGGAGGAATGTAAAAGATGGCTGCAAACGTGATAATAAAAACAGATGAACGCCGCCGGGACGAAGCCGCAATCCTTAAAAGCTTCAACGGCGGGGCCAGAGCCAACACAACCGCCCAAAATCGGGAATATGCCGAAGAAATCAATGCAAGGATGGGCGAGATCAAAAGAAAGGTAGGAATGAGAAGATGAAAGTTATCAACGCAAACGAGGGGCCGAAAATCCCTTATGATGTCAGCGGAAACAAAATCACTTTCGATGATGAGATCATGCTGAATCTGGAAAAGAAAGAAGCAGATGCCGATGTACATATCGACATTTCAACGGATGACTTCGGGGGGCTGATTACGGGCATCGGAAGGGATTATGTGGCACAAATCGACATTCCGGCAAGGGCTTATGAGGAAATCCCGGTGGAAGCGGAGGAAATGCCGGAATCCGGGGAAGCCAATGCGGAGGGAGATTCCGGGGAAAACGGCGGCGGAATGGGTGCATACGGCAGCAGAATTGACCGCATCCCCATCCCGTTTTCGATGGACAATGTTACATTGACATTATTTGCACTTAGGGAAGGAGTGGTGGAAAATGGCTAATTTTGACAGCTTGAAATTTGCAACGGAGGGCATTTCCGGCGGAAAAACAACAATTATCATGGATAACGCCGATTTGCCGTCCTTTATGAATCCCTTTTACAAAATGACGAATGCACAGCTTTTCGGCGGAAGCGAGATAGTACATTCCGCATGGAAACAGGGCAGCGTTGAAAAGGATGTTTTCTACGCCAGTAAATTCCTTAACTGCGTTGTGGATGGCCGTGCGTACAGTTGGCCGAATGTAATCCCGGCGCATTCATATAATTTTGATGCTGAAATGGGATTCTGCAATGCAAAAGGGCTTCATTGGCATCAAATGTCCTTTGCGGAATGGGCCGCAATCGTCCATTTGATGCACAAGATCGGATATGAGCCGAGAGGAAACAGCAATTACGGGAAAAGTCATTCCCATGTTTACGAAGTAGGGGCAAAGGATTCCGCCGGACGGACGGCAACGGGCAGCGGCCCGGTTACATGGAATCATGATGGAACACCGGGCGGAATTGCGGACTTCGTGGGGAATGTCTGGAAGCGGCTTTCTGGAATGAGGATAGTAAACGGCGAAATACAAGTGATGGAGGGCAACGCCCCGGCGTTGCAAGTTTCCCATGCGGCCGCTTCAACGGCATGGAAAGCCATCAAGCCGGACGGAAGCTTGGTAGACCCCGGCACAAGCGGAACTCTGCACTTCAACGCATCCGGCAACATCGGCACTTCTGTAGTGACAACAGGAACGCATAACAAGGCGTTTTCAGCGATTGCGGCGGCTGATTCCATCACGCTTCCCGAAATTATCATGGAATTGCTGCTTGCGCCTGTAAGTGGCGTTACAAATACCGGGCATTTCTGGATTGACCTTTCCGGGGAGCGTGTGCCTTTCCGGGGCGGCAGCTACGGCAGCCCTTCGGGCGGCGGTTCTTCGGCGTTGAGTTTGAACAACTTGCGCTCCTTTGTGTTCGGCTACATCGGCTTCTTCTCCGCTTACCAGAAAGATTGATGCCTGTCCGCTGAAATATGTTTCCTGTTTGGGGCGGCGATAGCCGCCCCTATCTTTTGCATGAAAGGAATGATGGGATGGAAAAACAAAATCAACCGCCGGGGAATCAGACAGTGCAAGCGCAACAAATCCCACAGGATGAAATAAACAAAATGAATGAGGATAAAGCCGGATTTGTGACGCTTCAGAAAATCCGGGATTTGCTGCAATACCTTTATACGGCTTTTGTGAAATATCCGAAATCCGAAAAATTAGGGCTTGTGGCGGACTATAAGCAAAACCTGTATGAATTTCTTTTTCTGATTATACAGGCACGGAAAAAATATTACAAAAAGACCACGCTACAGGATGCCGATGTGCGGCTTGAAATGTTGCGGATGCTTAACGATTTATCGTATGACTTGCACTATATCGACATAAAGCGGTATGAACTGATTGCAAGGCAGCTAAACGAGATCGGGCGGCTTTTGGGCGGTTGGATTAAGAACGTGAACAAATGAAAGAAATGCAAATTGATTTATAGATTGTATTTTCTTCGGGAATGGGCCATTGGCGTGTGCCTATCCGGGGCGGCAGCTACAACAACACTTCGAACGGCGGTTCTTCGGCGTTGAATTTGAACAACTTGCGCTCCAATGTGAACGGCAACATCGGCTTCTTCTCCGCTTACCATTTGAATCAGATTTGCAAGTTTACGGACTTGCAACAGCATAACTAAATGGGTAAGGGGCTTATTTCCGCCCCGAAAGGGGATATTAAAACCGCTGCTAATGCAGACAGTACGCCAGACGGCGGAACGGCGCAAGCCATATTTGCAACGAGCAGCAACTTATAAAGGAGAATCAGAGCATGAAACAGTTTGATTTGACTTTTGATGAAATTGTGGATTTTGAAAATCTGCTTATGGCATACAGGAAAGCGGCCGGGAATGGAAAGCGTTACCGGGGCGAAACATTGAGATTCACGGCAGAATTGACCGAAGAACTTATCCAGATTCAAAATGAATTGATATGGGGAAGTTATGAGGTTGGGCCATACCGGGCGAAAGAAATAAAAATTCCGAAGCCACGCATCATAATGGCCTTGCAATTCCGTGACCGTGTTGTACAGTGGGCTATCTGCAGGAAATTGAATCCGCTGTATGAAAAGATGTATATATATGATAGCTACGGATGCCGAAAAGGAAAAGGGCCAGTAAGGGCAAGGGAAAGGCTGCAATATTGGCTTCGCAAAGTCAACAGGAGCAGCAAGAAACATTATATCCTTAAACTTGACATAAGCAAATACTTTTACAGAATCGACCACGAAATACTGCTGAAAATCCTTGCAAAGCACATCAAGGACAAGCGGATTATGAATCTGCTTGACAAGATAATAAATTGCGAGAATACGGCTTTCGGGCTTCCTTCCGGCTGTATGCCTACTGAATTGCCACGGGATGAATGGATTTACTCCACCGGGATGCCAATAGGCAATTTGACATCACAAATGTTTGCAAACATCTACTTGCACGAATTAGATTTATTTTGCAAACACAAGCTGAAAATCCATTATTATCAGCGGACGGCGGACGATATTATTATCTTGTGGCCGGATAAACAGGAACTTCACGGAATCAAGGATGAAATCGAAAGATTTCTGAATGAGGAATTGCATCTTGAATTGAACAGCAAGACCGCAATCATTCCGGCGAATCGTTCCGTGGAGTATGTGGGCGCACTTGTGAACACACGGCGCATCAAAATCCGAAAGAGTACCCTCAAAAGGACAAGGCGATGTCTGAAATGCGTTGCCAGAAAGTACAACGAGGGGCGGACATCTTTTAAGAAAGCAAACAACACTTACCAGAGTTACCGGGGGATGTTCAAACATTGCAGCAATCAGAATATTTATAACCGCCTAGCGGCGGAATTTGTGCTAATACCACATCGAAAATCGCCGCCATAATAGGCGGTTATTTTTATTCTAGCAGAAAGGAGATAATGCCTTATGTCTGAAGGATACAATGGGGAATCATTCGAAGTGCAAGTGATGGAGCGTTTGACACGGATTGAGGAAAAACTGGACGGCTATGGAGAATTTAAGAAAAGATTCTACGATGCCGAAAAGGAGTTGGCGATTCTGAAAGATGATGTCAAAGAAAACCTTAACCGAATCAAGCAGCTTGAAAGCCGGAATCAGTGGCTTGCCCGGACGGCTGCGGCCGCCGTTATTACATCGCTTGTCGGAGTGATTTTCTGTTTCGTGAAGCTTGGAATGGGAATTTGACCCCATACAGGCGCACGGAACGGGCGAGAATGCCCCCAAAAGAGCCGGGGGCAAGTAAATCCACGCCGGAAACAGAAAAGCCGTAAATAGGGCGCACAGGAACGCACAAGGGCATATATGGGCGGCGTGGTGCATGAAAAAAACAGAAAGGAGCATAAAGACCATGCAAAAACTGAAAAGCAGAAAATTCTTGCTTACCATCTTAACGGTAATCATTGCCGTATGCGGCGCATTGGGAAACACCGATTCCCCCTTGATTCAGATTATCTGCATCATTGTTGCGGCTGCAGCCACGATTGCCTATAACATCATCGAGGGGAATATTGATGCCGCCGCCGTTGCAACCGTAATCAAAACGACCGTTGACAGCGTTTCGGAAATCATGGAGGAATCCGGGAGCGCAAAGACGGGCGGAAAGATTGGCGGAATCAGCACAAGCGGAACGCCGCCCGATGAAAAGAAAAGCGAATAACTATTTGACCCACGGGCGGCAGCGATGCCGCCCTTTCTTTTTAACAGGAGGAAACGAGATCATGACAGAAAGAGAAGCGAGAAATAAAATTGTAGGCATTTTCACGGGATGGGCCGGCAAAAAGGAAGCAGATGGAAGCCACAAGTCCATTATTGACCTTTACAACGGGCATTCCCCTCTTGCAAGGGGGTACAGGGTAAAATATAGTGATGCGTGGTGCGCCACGGCAGCATCCGCCGCCGCCATCGCCGCCGGGTACACGGACATCATCCCGACAGAATGCAGTTGCGAAAAGATGATTGCGCTTGCCAAAAAGATGGGGATTTGGGTGGAAAATGATTCCTATGTGCCGGATTCCGGGGATTATGTCCTTTATGATTGGCAGGATAACGGAATCGGGGATTGCACAGGGGCGGCCGACCATATCGGGATGGTTGTTGCCGTGTCCGGCGGAAATATCCGCATCGTTGAGGGAAATATCCGGGATTCCGTGGATTATCGGGTAATCGCCATCAATGAGCGATACATCCGGGGGTATATTGCCCCGAACTATGCAGCAAAGGCGGACAGCAAGGACAAACAGCCCCCGGCGGATAATGCCGCCGTGATTTGGGGATTTCTCAAAGAAAAGGGGCTGAATGCTTACGCCATCGCCGGACTGATGGGCAATCTTTACGCTGAAAGCGCACTGAATCCCCGGAATCTGCAAAACAGCTATGAAAAGAAGCTGAATATGTCAGATGCGGAATATACCGCCGCCGTGGATGCCGGAACATATAGCAATTTCGTCCGGGATGCCGCCGGGTACGGATTGGCGCAGTGGACATATCACACACGCAAACAGGCACTTCTTGATTACGCAAGGGGAAAAGGCGCATCAATCGGAGATTTGACGATGCAGCTTGAATTTTTGTGGAAAGAGATTTCCGGGTACAAAGCGGTTATGTCCGTGCTGAAATCCGCCGAATCCGTCAAGGCTGCTTCGGATGCAGTATTGACCGGGTACGAAAGGCCGGCAAATATGGGGGATTCCGTCAAGGCAAAAAGGGCGGAATATGGGCAGCATTATTTTGACAAGCACGCATCCGGCGGAATAGCAACAGGGGGCCAGACGGCAAGCAATCCCCCGGCGGAATCGTCCGGCACGGTTTACACCGTCAAGGGCGGCGATACGCTATCCAAGATCGCCAAGGCATACAATACTTCGGTTGATGCCATTTTAGCGGCAAACAAGGGCAAATATCCGGCTATGACAAGGGATTATATCGTTGTTGGGTGGAAACTTTCCATCGGCGGAGCAGCGGCATCCGCCCCGGCGGAATCGTCCGGCACGGTTTACACCGTCAAGGGCGGCGATACGCTATCCAAGATCGCCAAGGCATACAATACTTCGGTTGATGCCATTTTAGCGGCAAACAAGGGCAAATACCCGGCCATGACAAGGGATTATATCGTTGTTGGGTGGAAACTGGATATATAAGCAAAACGCAAGCGGAACATGAAAATGCCCCGGAATCGTCAAATGGCGATGCCGGGGCATTTTTTAACAGTCCGTAATTACATCATGCAGAAGGCTTGCAACTTTTTCAATGCTGAAATCCACGGGCGCATCATTGTATATCACATCCGCCGGATTTGTAACACATCCCTCAATCTGCTTTCTAAGTTGCTGCAATTCCTTGTCTGCCCGGCTTAATTCCTCATACTCCGCCCTTGACAAAATAGCCAACATACCAGATTCCCCCTTTCCGCCGGGGCGGATGCCCCGGCTATATGATTTAGAATAATTTTGCGTACATTTTTGTTACTTCGGTAAATAAATCTTGCAGCATATCGCAATAAACTCCATCAAAAACCTTTATTTCTTCGTCCTTATCCTCAATCCAAGCAAAAGTTTTTGTGTTGAGGTGTCCGGCGATGCGCTTTCGGAACTCCATTCTGTAGGTATCATCCGCCTTTAATGTAATTTTTAAGAAATTCGCCTTGCTACCGTTCTTCGGGATTCTCATTTGCAGACCGTTTTCAAATCCTAAAAGATTTTTACATCCTGTCATTGCCAAGAACTGATTTCCGCCTAACTGATTAAGAATCGTATTTGCTACTGTCATTTTTATTACCGTCCTTTCCTTAACTTCTGATTACATTATACACTATACAGTGTAACTTGTCAATACAAAATGTAAAATTATTTTGAAAAAGTGAAAGAAATAATTTCATTTTACATTATAAAGTGTAGGAAAGACAGGGCGGCACTTCCGCCCTGTCCTTTATACTGTGATTCTCTCCGCAACGCTGATAAAATGGGATTTTACGCTTTTTGTAAGCTTGGTGCATTCGCTATCTTCGCCATAATTATAGATTTCATATTCGATTTGAGCATCCAAAGCTTCCGCCGCCTGTCTAAAATGTTCTGCAATATATGTCTGATTGATTCCGGCTTTTACTTCGACTGCAGCGTGTTCCTCATTCCAAGCATTGCCCTCAATCCGTTTCATATAATCGTTTGTGTAAATGGCGATAGGCCAAGAGCGGCTTGCGCCGGATGCCTTGCTTATTTTCCCGGTTTTTGAAATTTTGTGGAGGGAATGATAATTCCCACACCATCCGGCATCCCCGGCGGAGCGGCTTACAAAATACAATCCGTTATCATTTTTGAAATATGCCCCCGTGATCTCCACCACATCCCCGGTTTTGATTTCGATTCCGTTTTTATCTATCATTTCTTTTTCCTTTCCGCCGGGGCTTTCTGCCCCGGCTATATGCTTGATTTATGCGGTTGCAATCTTTTCCACTTGCTCCGCCGTGAATAGAAAGGCTTTTGCTAAATAGTAGTGGCTATTATCGGCTTCGCCGTCTGCATCCGCATCCGCTTCAGCGTTTCCGGCCTTTTTGGTGGAGAATTTCCAAAGCCTAGTAACGATTTTGGCGTGTTCGCCTTTTTTCACGCTGTATCCGGCACTTTTCCATGTTGCGAATGTATGAACTGGAATCATGTGGCCGCTTTCCAGAATGGCTTCAACTTCCTCTTTTGTGTAAATCCCGTTTGCAATCGCTTCGCTGATGATAATCTGTGAATTTGTCATTTTTATTTTTCTTCCTTTCTTGTTTTGTTCCCTTACCTTATGATTACATTATACACTATAGAGTGTAACTTGTCAAGAGAAAATGTAAATAAAATTATAAAAATTTCAAAATCCTTTTACATAGGACATTATAAAGTGAAAAATAACACTTGACAAAATGACATTATAGAGTGTAGAATGTAATCACTACAGGAAAGGAGATGGAAAAATGCAGATGACCACAACGGAAAAAATAAAGCTGATTCGTGATCGGGCCGGATTGAACCTTGGGGAATTGGCAGAAAGGGCGGAAACGACCCGGCAAAACCTCAATAACAAATTCGGGCGGAATAATTTTTGTGAAAATGAAATCCGTAAATTGGCGGATGTCATGGGCTATGATGTGGAGATAACATTTATCAACCGGGAAACCGGGGAAAGGATTTAGATGAACGAAATAGATTTAGATAAAATCGACTTGACCGAGCCGCCCCCGGAGCATGAGCCGGAAAGACAATATTATTTCATGGCGAAATGCCGGGAATATGTCCGGGCGGAATCCAAGCGTTTAGGGCGGCCGCTTTTCTGTGCTACAATAACATTTGGGTGTCAGATGAACGCGAGAGATTCAGAGAAGCTGGCCGGCATTTTGAAGCAGACAGGTTTTCAGGAAACGGATATCGAGGAGGCCGATTTTGTTATTTACAATACCTGTACGGTACGTGACAATGCAAACAAGCGGGTTTTTGGCAGACTGGGGGTATTAAATGGGTATAAAAAGAAAAATCCGCATATGAAAGTGGCTCTTTGCGGTTGTATGATGCAGGAGGATCTGGTTATTCAGAAACTGTTAAAGAGCTATTCATTTGTGGATCTGATTTTCGGCACTCATAATCTGTATAAATTTGCGGAGCTGTTGTATCGCTGTTATACGGAAAAAGGCACAGTCATAGATATCTGGCAGGACACTGACAGGATCGTGGAGGCTTTGCCTGTGGAGAGGAAATATCCTTTTAAATCCGGGGTAAACATTATGTTCGGCTGTAATAATTTCTGCAGCTACTGCATTGTTCCCTATGTGCGTGGCAGGGAACGTTCCAGGGCACCGGAGGAGATTCTTCAGGAAGTGAAAAATCTTGCAAAGGACGGTGTCAGAGAGATCATGCTGCTGGGACAGAATGTCAACTCCTACGGAAAGCAGCAGGGGGGGAAGGGTATGACTTTTCCTGAACTGCTCAGGGAAGTGGTTAAAGTGGAGGGGATCGACAGGGTCCGCTTTATGACATCCCATCCGAAGGATCTTTCCGACGAGCTGATACAGGTGATGAAAGACTCAGAAAAGATCTGTCGCCATCTCCATCTGCCGCTGCAATCGGGATCTACAGGGATTCTGGAAAAGATGAATCGTCGTTACACAAAAGAAGCTTACATCGCGCTGGCAGAAAAGATCAGGAAGGAAATACCGGATATTTCTCTGACAACCGATATTATTGTGGGATTTCCGGGAGAGACTGAGCAGGATGCGGAAGAGACCATAGATGTGATAAAAAGGGTGCAGTTTGACAACGCTTTTACTTTTGTCTATTCCAAACGGACAGGCACTCCGGCGGCGGCCATGGAGCAGGTGCCTGATGAAGTGGTAAGGAAGAATTTTGACAGAATACTGGCCTGTGTCCAGGAGACGGCGAGAAATCGAGTAAAGCGTTTTGAGGGAAGGACGCTGCCTGTTCTGGTAGAAGAGATCAACGAACAGGACAGTTCACTTGTGACAGGACGGCTTTCCAATAATACGGTAGTGCATTTTCCGGGGGATGCCTCCCTGATCGGTGAGATCGTGGACGTAAAACTGAAAAGGTGCGAGGGATTTTACTATATCGGAGAAAAAGTCTGAATATGGGATATTTAATTTGACTAAATAGGTCAATTACACATATCGGCATATCAGTTGATTTGTGGGAGGAAAAATGGCTGAAAATGCTAAGGAACTGACAGAGAAAGAGCTATCGGAACTGACGCCGATGATGCAGCACTATCTGCAGACAAAAGATCAGTACCCAGGCTGTATTCTTTTTTACAGGCTTGGGGATTTTTATGAGATGTTTTTTGAAGATGCGCTGACCGTATCGCGGGAGCTGGAGATCACGCTGACCGGGAAAAGCTGTGGTCTGGAGGAGCGGGCGCCCATGTGTGGCGTCCCCTACCATGCGGTGGATACTTACCTGAACAGGCTTATTGAAAAAGGATACAAAGTGGCCATCTGTGAGCAGGTGGAGGATCCGAAGCTGGCGAAGGGTATGGTGAAGCGGGAAGTGACGCGGGTCGTCACGCCGGGAACCAACCTGAATGTCCAGGCCCTGGAGGAATCGCGCAACAATTTTCTGATGAGTATTGCCTATTTTCCGGGAAAAATCGGCCTCTCTGTCGCCGATATTTCCACAGGGGATTATTATCTGACGGAGCTGGAGGACAGCGCTAAACTGTTCGACGAGATCAACAAGTACGGGCCGGCGGAGATCATCTGCAACGATGCATTTCTGATTTCAGGTATGGATATTGAGGATATGCGGCATCGTCTGCGCATTGCGGTAAATGCGCTGGAATCCCACTACTTTGATGAGGACGCCGCTAAAAAACTGTTAAAAAAGCATTTTAAAGTAGTTGCTCTGACAGGGCTTGGCATCGAGGATTTTCCCCTTGGAGTTCTGGCTGCGGGAGCGCTTCTGCGTTATCTGTATGAGACCCAGAAGTCTTCCATGAGCAACATCACTCACATATATCCTTATCTGGCCAATACATATATGCTGCTTGACTCTGCCACAAGAAGAAACCTGGAACTGACGGAGACGCTGCGGGAAAAACAGAAGAGAGGATCCCTGTTGTGGGTGCTTGATAAGACAAAAACTGCCATGGGGGCGAGGACTCTGCGCAGCTATATCGAACAGCCGTTAATAGATAAGCGGCAGATCGAAGAGCGGTTAGATGCAGTGGAGGAGCTGACAAGGGACGCCATCAGCAGAGATGAGATCAGGGAGTATCTGAATCCAGTCTACGATCTGGAAAGACTTCTCGGTAAGATCAGCTATCAGTCGGCAAACCCAAGGGATCTGATCGCCTTTCGAAATTCGTTAGCCATGATGAAACCCATCAAGGCAGTTCTCAGCGCCTTCGATAAAAGTCTTTTATCTCAGATCCGGGTGGATATCGATCCGTTTGAGGATCTGTATGAACTGATCCAGGCAGCGATCGAGGAGGATCCGCCGGTACTGGTGCGGGAAGGAGGTATCATTAAAGACGGATTCGATGATACCATAGATTCTCTGCGGAAGGCAAAGACGGAGGGGAAAAACTGGCTGGCAGCATTGGAGGAAGAGGACAGGAACCGTACGGGTATTAAAAATCTGCGGATCAAATATAATAAAGTGTTTGGTTACTACTTTGAGGTGACAAATTCCTTTAAAAACATGGTGCCGAAGGACTATATACGCAAACAGACTCTCGCCAATGCGGAGCGGTATACGACGCCGCGGTTAAAAGAACTGGAAGATACGATTCTGAACGCGGAAGATAAGTTGTCCACATTGGAATACGATCTCTTCTGTAAGATACGGGATACCATAGGAGCTGAGATCGAGCGGATCCAGAAAACAGCGAAAGCTATCGCCAGACTGGATGTCTTTGCTTCCCTTTCTCTGGTGGCGGAGCGATACCATTATGTGCGGCCTGAAATCAACGAAAAAGGACTGATCCATATTAAGGAAGGACGGCATCCCGTTGTGGAACAGGTGATGGGAAATGACATGTTTGTCACAAATGACACTTATCTGGACAATAATTCCCATTTGATCGCCGTGATCACCGGCCCCAATATGGCCGGAAAATCTACTTATATGCGGCAGACGGCCCTAATCGTGCTGCTGGCTCAGCTGGGCAGCTTTGTGCCGGCGAAATCCGCAAAGATCGGACTGGTGGACCGGATCTTCACAAGAGTGGGGGCTTCTGACGATCTGGCCAGCGGGCAGAGTACCTTTATGGTGGAGATGAACGAAGTCGCAAATATTCTGCGCAACGCCACAAAGAACAGTCTGCTGATTCTGGATGAGATCGGCAGGGGCACTTCCACGTTCGATGGTCTTTCCATCGCCTGGGCGGTGATTGAGCATATCAGCAACCGTAAGCTTCTTGGGGCAAAGACGCTGTTTGCCACCCACTATCACGAGCTGACAGAGCTGGAGGGAAAGATTGGCAATGTCAACAATTACTGCATAGCAGTGAAAGAAAAGGGAGACGATATTGTTTTCCTGCGAAAGATTATCAAGGGCGGAGCGGATAAGAGCTACGGTATTCAGGTGGCGAAGCTGGCGGGAGTGCCGGATATGGTGATCGATCGTGCGAAAGAGATCGTGGCACAGCTCAGCGAAAATGACATCACCGAGAAAGTACAGAATATTGCCGTGGAGGCAAAGACAGGCGACAAAAAGGTGCAGACATACGACGAGGTGGATCTGCAGCAGATATCACTATTTGACACGGTTACGGACGAAGACGTGCTGAAGGAACTGCTGGAAGTGGATGTGATGAATATGACGCCGGTGGATGCGATGAATACATTGTACCGGCTGCAGAGCAGATTGAAAAACCGGTGGGGATAGAAAGCGGCGCATCATGGTAAATCCCATATACCGGGTGGAACATAAAATTTGAAGTATCAAAAGGCAGGCATAACATACAGAAGTATACCGGCTTACCATTCGAATATTGAGAAAAAATTCAGTAAATAACAGAACAAAATTCAGGAGGGAATCAGTATGAGTTATGATTACGACGTTATGATAATAGGAGCAGGACCGGGAGGTATTTTCTCGGCTTACGAACTGTTGCAGAAAAAGCCGGAGTGGAAGATCGTGGTGCTGGAGGCGGGAAATTCTCTGGATAAGCGGAAATGCCCTATTGACGGTGATAAAGTAAAGAGCTGTATCGGCTGTAAAACTTGTGCGATCATGAATGGTTTCGGCGGTGCGGGGGCTTTCTCCGACGGAAAATATAATATCACGAACGAATTCGGCGGAACGCTCCACGAGTATATCGGAAAGCAGAAAGCGACGGAGCTGATGGAGTATGTGGACGGCATCAATGTCAAATATGGTGGTCACAAGACAAAGTTATATTCCACCACAAACACACAGTTCAAGAGACTCTGCCTGCAGAATAACCTTCATCTGCTGGATGCCTCAGTGCGCCATTTGGGCACGGACATCAATTTCGAGGTGCTGGAAAATCTGTTTGGTGAACTGAAAGACAGGGTGGAATTTCATTTCATGACGCCGGTGCGCAGTATCAAACTGCTGGAAGGCGGCTATGAGGCAGTGACGGACGAAGCCTGTTATACCGCTGAAAAATGCATTATCTCCGTGGGCAGAAGCGGCAGCAAGTGGATGGAGAAAGTCTGCGGCGACTTGAAGATCCCCACCCTGTCCAACCGTGTGGATATCGGCGTGAGGGTGGAACTTCCGGCGGAAATTTTTGCTCCCATCACGGACGAGCTGTATGAGAGCAAGATCGTCTATAAGACGGAAAAATATCAGGATAAGGTGCGCACTTTCTGCATGAATCCGAAGGGGGCCGTGGTCAATGAAAATACGAATGGCATCGTTACGGTGAATGGGCACAGCTATGAGGATCCGGCGCTGCAGACGGAAAACACCAACTTTGCGCTGTTAGTGTCCAAACATTTTACGGAGCCTTTTAAGGACAGCAACGGCTATGGCGAAAGTATTGCCAGGCTCTCCAATATGCTGGGAGGCGGCGTGATCATGCAGCGTTTTGGAGATCTGATCCGTGGCCAGAGAAGTACGGAAAAACGTCTGTCGAAATCTTTCCTGACACCTACTCTCGCGGCGATACCCGGGGATCTGAGCCTGGTGATGCCCAAAAGAATTCTGGACGGTATCATCGAGATGATCTATGCCCTAGATAAGATCGCGCCGGGGACGGCGAATGACGATACGCTGCTGTACGGTGTGGAAGTGAAATTTTATAATATGGAAGTGGAACTGGACAAAAATCTGGAGACGCTGCACAGGGGGCTGTTTGTTATCGGCGACGGCAGCGGCGTCACTCACTCGCTGTCCCACGCTTCCGCCAGCGGCGTCTATGTGGCGAGGTATCTGGCAGAGCATGCGTGAGAGAAATTATCGGAAGGAGAAGTATGGCAGCTATTCATGTATTAAGTCATGAGACAATCGACAGGATCGCAGCCGGCGAAGTAGTGGAACGACCTTCCAGTATCGTGAAGGAACTGGTGGAAAATGCCATCGATGCCGGGGCAACGGCAGTTACAGTGGAAATTAAGGACGGCGGCATCAGTTTTATCCGGGTCAGTGACAACGGCTGCGGTATTGAAAAATCGGAGATCCGCAGAGCCTTCCTGCGCCATGCCACCTCCAAGATACAGGATGCGGAGGATCTGCTTCGGCTGCATTCTCTGGGATTTCGCGGGGAGGCTTTAAGCAGTATTTCCGCAGTCTCCCAGACGGAGATGATCACCAAAACAAAAGCGGAACTGACAGGGGTCCGCATCAGTATGGAGGGATCTGCGGAAACGGATTTTGAGGAGGTTGGCGCGCCTGAGGGGACGACGATTATTGTGCGCAACCTGTTTTTCAATGTGCCCGCAAGGCGGAAATTCCTGAAACAGCCTGCTACTGAGGGCGGTTATGTGGCAGATCTGATGGAGCATCTGGCATTGGCAAATTCGCGGATCTCTTTCCAGTTTATCCAGAATAATCAGGTGAAGTTTTCCACCGCCGGAAATGGAATTTTAAATCAGACGGTATACAAACTTTATGGGAAGGACATGACAGATGCCTTAATCCCGATTGAGCGGCAGGGGGAGGGCATTCGTCTCTCCGGTTTCCTTGGAAAACCTTCCTGTAACCGTTCCAACAGAAATTATGAATTCTATTTTCTGAACGGCAGATATATTAAGAGCAGTCTGGTAGCCAAAGCGCTGGAGGAAGGTTACAGATCTTACCTGATGCAGCACAAATACCCGTTCTGTGTGCTGATGATGGATGTGGATCCTGTTCGGGTAGATGTGAATGTTCATCCCGCAAAGATGGAAGTCCGATTTACGGAGGAAATGCGCGTCTATGAATTTCTTCTGGAGTCTGTCAGGGAAGTGCTGGCCGCTCATGAAATGATACCGGAAATCGCCCTGACAGAGCCGGAAAAAGAGATTAAAAAGGAGAAAGCCATCGAACCGTTCCAGAAAAATCGGACAGAGGTAAGGACAGAAAGTATAAAAAATATTTTACCGGCAGATACTGTGACAGAAAATAATCCGAAAGTCTCTTCCAAAGATTTCTTTGTGGATTTTGATGAGATGGAAGAGAAGGGGACAAAGACAGGAGCTTCATCAGGCGGACTCCCCGAAAAAAGAGTACAGGAAGTAAACAGCCTGAGCATGAAAAAGACTGCTTCAGAAGAGCTGTTTGCCGGAAAGGTGCAGGATGAGGAAGAAATATATGTGACCGAGCCGGTCAACCGAGAGGAGAATGGGATCTGTGCAGTAAAAAGCCTGTCACCGGCTTTTGAAGGACCTGCAATTTCCGACACAAAGCAGTTGAATCTTTTTGAGGAACGGATCATCTCTGAGACAGGAAGACAGAAATTCCAGATCCTGGGACAGGCCTTTGATACATACTGGATCGTTGTGCATGAGGATAGACTGCTGATGATCGACCAGCATGCCGCCCATGAGAAGGTGAAGTATGAGCGGATCATGAAGGCGGTCAAAGAAAGTGATGTAGTGTCACAGTATCTCTATCCGCCGCTTGTGCTTTCTCTGTCCGGCAGAGAGCAGGAGATCCTTTCCCGTTACAGGGAAGCCTTTGAAAAACTGGGTTTTGAGCTGGAATATTTCGGCGGTAACGAGATCAACATCCGAAGCGCGCCGGCGGAACTGTTCGGCAGCACGATAAAAGATATGTTTCTGGAAGTGCTGGACGAACTCTCCGTCACAGGTGTCGGACGGGCAAAGAGCACAGAGGAGCGGATTGCCACGATGGCCTGCAAGGCGGCGGTGAAAGGGAACATGCGTATGAGCGTGCCGGAGATGGAGGCGTTGCTCGATGAACTTCTGACACTGGACAATCCCTACTTTTGTCCCCACGGCAGGCCGACGATCATTTCCTTCACAAGACAGGAACTGGAGAAAAAATTTAAGCGGATCGTATAATCCTCAAATAATCCGGCAGGAAACCTACGGGTATCCAGGCAGCAGCGCAGACTGATAATTCGCATAATCAACAGATTGCCGCGAGTGTCCTTGTTCGCGGGAATAGGGTAATGGGGTATTTCAGAAATGAAAGACACACACACATCCTATAACAGGGAAAAACTTCACACACTTCGTCCTCTTATTGTATTGACAGGGCCTACCGCTGTCGGAAAAACGGCGGTTTCTGTTGAGTTTGCAAAAGCTGTGCAGGGAGAGATCATTTCTGCGGATTCCATGCAGGTCTACAGAGGAATGGATATCGGTTCGGCGAAAATCGGGGCGGAGGAGATGGCAGGTGTCAGACATCACCTGTTAGATATTTTAGAACCTGAAGAGAACTTTAATGTGATGCTTTTCCAGCGGCTTGCAAAAGAAAAGATAGAGGAGATCTACGACCGCAGCCACATTCCAATTCTGACCGGCGGCACCGGATTTTATATCCAGTCGGTACTTTATGACATTGCGTTTACGGTGGAAACTGATATGAGTGTCAGAGACAGGCTGGAATGGGAGGCGTTGGAGAAGGGGGCAGAATATCTCCACGAAAAGCTCACCGCCGTAGACCCTGTGACGGCCGAAAATATCCATGCCAACAATGTCAGGCGGGTGATCCGTGCATTGGAGTTTTATGAGCTGAACGGTTATCCTCTGTCGGAACATAATGCGAAAGAGAGACAGAAAAGTTCACCGTATCTGTTTCGCTATTATGTGCTCAATGAGCCCAGGGAACTGCTCTATGAGAAAATTGAAAGCCGGGTGGATGGTATGATGGCGCAGGGGCTTGTAGCGGAAGTGAAGGCGCTGAAGGAGAGGGGATGTACCAGAGATATGGTTTCCATGCAGGGCCTGGGCTACAAGGAGATTCTGGATTATCTGGATGGCGTCTGTACACTGGAAGCTGCTGTTGATACGATCAAAAGGGAAACGAGGCATTTCGCCAAAAGGCAGCTCACCTGGTTTCGCCGGGAAAAGGAAGTGACCTGGGTAGAGAAAAAAAACTTTGCAGATATGTGGGAGCTTTTTGATTTTTTGATAAAAGATTTTGAAACAAATATCGGTAAAAAGTTATGACAGTGATTTTTGAGAGAAACTTCTGAAAGACGAATATTATCAGGAATAATAGTAATGTTTTTTGTAACTTGAGAGAGGAACATTGTTATGATAGAAAAAACACATATCAAATTGGAAACAGCGCGTCTGATTCTGCGTCCCTGGGAGAAGGCAGACGCGGAAAGTTTATACGAATATGCGAGAGATCCGGCTGTAGGGCCAGTGGCGGGCTGGCCTGTACATACCAGTGTGGAAAGCAGCAGAGAAATCATACGGACTGTCTTCGCGGCGGATGAGACGTATGCGGTCTGCCTGAAGGAAGATAATAAGGCGATCGGGTGCGTCGCCGTCACGGTCGGAGCGGAGAGCAATTTAAACCTGTCAGAAACGGAGGGAGAGATAGGATACTGGATTGGTGTGCCCTTCTGGGGACAGGGACTGATACCGGAAGCCGTGCGGGAACTGATACGCCGCAGTTTTGAGGATCTGGGGCTTGTCAAACTCTGGTGCGGATATTTTGAGGGAAATACCAAATCGAAGAGAGTGCAGGAGAAATGCGGCTTTGTTTACCATCATACGAATAAGGACATGCACTGGAAGCTGATGGACGATATCCGGACGGAGCATGTCACCTGTCTGACGAGGGATGACTGGGAGCGAAAACAGGCTGAGAATAGAGATAATCGGAAAGAAGTGAATGATCGATGAAAAAACTTTTAATGTGCTGTAAATCGGCAGAATAAAAGCTTCTTGACTTATGTAGATTACCGATATATTATATAGATAATAGATGTATCGATAATCTATATAAAGAAAAGGAGCAGGATCGAATCATCAGGCGCCGACGGTTTGGTCCGAAAGAGAAAATGAAACATGGAAAAAAGAAATATCTGCTTATTATTTTGCCTGTTCTGGTACTGACCGCCGGGGGCATCCTGGTCTGGTATCTGACTGGTGGTTTTATGAGTCCCGTGACCGGACGGATTGAGGATGAGGATTACAGGGCGGGCAACAGGAAGTACTACAGACGGGAACAGTATTTCCCGTTACAGAGGGGCGTATTATCGGAAATCCCCGAGATAGATGAAAATATGGGCCTGGATCTGCGGGGAAGCGACGCTTCCAGTCTGGATCTTGCACAGGAGAGAGCGCTTTTGGATCTTGCAACCTTTGACAGCGCCACAGTCTGGCCGGAAGCGTTGCCGGAAGACTTTTTTCCGGAACGGATCATGGAAACCGGAAAAAATCCCGGCCTCGGCATAAGAGCACTCCATGAAAAGGGGATCACCGGTGAGGGCGTAAGCATCGCCATTGTGGATCAGGCGTTAAATCCGGAGCATGTGGAATACGCGGACAACCTGATGAACTATGAGTTATTGCACTGCAGCGATCAGGCGGCGCAGATGCATGGTTCCGCAGTGACCAGCATCGCCGTCGGGAAAACCTGCGGCGTAGCGCCAGGAGCTGATGTCTATTATATCGCTTCCACCTTCGGTACTTACGGTTTTGGCAGCATGAAGATGGACTTAAACTACATGGCGGACAGCATCGACCGGGTATTAGAGATCAATAAGCTGCTACCTGTGGAGAAAAAGATCCGTGTGATCTCTATCTCCAGAGGATTCAGTTCCGAAAAAGGTTCCGACGAGGTGCGGGCGGCCATCGAGCGGGCGAAAGAGGAGGACGTGTTTGTAATCACCACCTCCACGGATGCTAATTACGGTTTCGCGTTGATGGGACTTGGAAGAGAACAGACCGCAGATCCCGACAGCGTATCGGTCTACGGTCCGGGGCACTTCTGGAGCGGGGAATTTTACAGGGACGGCATAGCAGATCCCGCCCATATACTGCTAGTGCCTATGGATGCGAGGACTTACGCTTCCTGGTACGATACGGGCGGCTATGAGTTTGCCTCCTCCGGGGGCTTAAGCTGGTCCGTCCCCTGGCTTGCCGGGCTGTACGCCCTCTGTCTGCAGACGGATCAGGACCTTACACCCGAAGAATTTATTCAGACTGCGTTTGAGACCGGCACAGTGCAGACATTAGAGTACGAGGGGACTTCTTATGAACTGGGGACAATTGTGGATCCGACAGCACTGACAGAAGCGTTGGAGTAAAGAAAATGTCCACTGTTTTGCGGAAGATACGGATATGATGAAAAAAGAGGAAGAACAGGCAGCTATGTGATTTTTGTCCTGTTTGTCATGGCCGCAGTACCGGGCAATATTGTGAAAAAAGGTCGGTACGCCCAAAATAAGTGATTGGAGAATAAAAACAGATGGAACAGTATTACAGACAACTCGGTATCTCATCCGATGTCTATCATTTCTGCCAGAGAATCTGGGACTCTCTAGCAGAACGCTTTGCAAAGATCGATGCGGTATCTGAGGCAAATCAGCTGAAGGTTTTGAAGTCATTGCAGGAAAATCAGGTCTCCGAGGCCTGCATGCTTGGTACTACGGGCTACGGCTACAATGATCTGGGACGGGATACGTTAGAAAAAGTTTATGCAGGCATCTTCCATACGGAAGATGCCCTGGTACGTCCCCAGATCACCTGCGGCACCCATGCGCTGGCGTTAGCGTTACTGAGTAACTTACGCCCCGGTGACGAACTGCTTTCGCCGGTAGGAAAGCCCTATGATACGCTGGAGGAGGTTATCGGTATCCGCCCTTCAAAGGGGTCTTTGGCTGAGTACGGCATTACCTACGCGCAGGTGGATCTGCTGCCTGACGGCGGTTTTGACTGGGAAGGCATCGAAAAGGCGATAAACGAACGGACGCGCCTTGTGACGATTCAGCGTTCCAAAGGCTATGCTACCCGTCCCACACTGTCCGTGGAGCGGATCGGAGAACTGATCGACTTTATAAAAAAAATAAAACCGGATGTGCTCTGTATGGTGGATAACTGTTATGGGGAATTTGTGGAGACCATCGAGCCTACGGATGTGGGGGCGGATATGGCAGTGGGATCCCTGATCAAAAATCCAGGCGGCGGCATTGCACCCATTGGCGGCTATATCGCAGGAAAAAAAGAATGCGTAGAGAATGCGGCCTTCCGCCTCACCAGCCCGGGACTCGGCAAAGAGGTGGGGGCTTCCTTGGGGATTTTGAGTGGTTTCTATGAGGGACTGTTTTTGGCGCCGAATGTGACCGCGAGCGCATTAAAAGGAGCTGTTTTTGCAGCAAATGTCTACGGGAGACTGGGATTTGAAGTGATTCCGGATGGCACCAAAGAGCGGTATGATATCATTCAGGCTGTATGCTTTGGGAAGCCGGAAGCACTGATCGCGTTTTGCGAGGGCATTCAGGCCGCTTCACCGGTGGATTCCCACGTATGTCCTGAGCCCTGGGCGATGCCGGGCTATGACAGCGATGTGATTATGGCTGCCGGGGCCTTTGTGTCCGGCTCTTCCATTGAACTATCTGCAGACGGCCCGTTGAAATATCCATATGCTGCTTATTTTCAGGGGGGCATCACCTGGCAGCACGCAAAATTTGGTATTATGCGGTCTTTGCAGGCTCTTGTCGACAAAGGACTGGTTTTATCAGAACTTCAGAATTTGTGATGACAAATTTTGTCTAAAAAAGTGGGGGTTTTTATGTACAGAAAAGGGATTTTGTGTTAGTATGTTAGAAGCGTAAAAAATGGGGGATGCCGGAAAGGAAAAAATATTATCCTATTTTGGCCGGTATAGTATTCCAAATATGGTAAATACTATGAAGGAATCACCAAAAAGAATGCGTGAGCGATGAGTTTCTGCCCGGAGAGTGGAAAGGAAAGCAGATGCATTCATACGATATGAAACCCTATGAAATAGTGAAAGAATATGGGGTGGAAGCTTTAGAGGATGACGAGCTTTTAGCCGTGTTTATCAGGACCGGGACAAAAGAACAGAATGCGGTGGAAGTGGCAAACCGGATTCTTGACAGTTTTCCGGAGAGAAGCCTGTTGGGGTTGTGCCGTATTCCCTGGCGGGAACTGATGAAAATATCCGGCATCGGCGAAGTAAAGGCTATCAGGCTGAAATGTCTGGCGGAGCTCGCAAGGCGGATATCCCGGATGACAGCAAAGAAAGGGCTGAAATTCGACAGGCCGGAGACGATATGGCAGTACTATAAAGAAAGTATGCGCCATGAGGAACGGGAGAGAGTGCTGTTGATCATGCTGGATCAGAAACTGCGGATGATCTGCGATGCCGTGCTCTCCATTGGAACTATCAGAGAATCCGTGGTTTCACCACGGGAATTATTTATCATGGCACTCAGAGAAAAAGCAGTACAGATCATGCTGGTCCACAATCATCCCAGCGGTGACCCCACACCCAGCAGAGCAGATCTGGAAATTACAGAACGGGTAAGGCTGCTTGGGGCGATGATGGAAATACCGCTTGTGGACCATATCATTATCGGAGATAAAACATATTGCAGTCTGCGGGAAAACGGATACCTTGTAATATAAAAAGTGCGATGGCATGAGCTGTCTCAGAAATGTATACCACTTTTTTACAGGAAAAAGCTTATTCGCAAAATGAAAGGAGTACGGTTTTGGCTAACAACATTTTCGGCATCGATTTGGGGACAAATAATATTAAGATTTTTAATAAGAGTGACGATTCTATCATGGTGGAAAAAAACATGATAGCTATTGAAAATAAGAAGAATCTGTTTGCCTATGGAGATTCTGCCTATGAAATGTATGAAAAAGCGCCGGGCAATATCCAGATTTCCTATCCGCTGTGTAATGGTGTGATTGCGGACATCCACAATATGGAGACGTTGGTCCGGTATTTTATCACCGATCTTTCCAGGGGAACGATTAAGCCTTCTGATTTTTATATTGCAGTACCCACCGATGTGACTGAGGTGGAAAAAAGAGCTTTTTATGATCTGATCCGGGATGCCGGCGTAAAAGCGAAACGTATCATGATTGTGGAAAAAGCGGTAGCCGATGGCCTTGGGCTTGATATTGATGTGAAAAATTCCCAGGGTGTGCTGGTCGTCAACGTAGGATACGATACGACGGAGGTTTCAATTCTTTCTCTGGGCGGCATCGTACTCAGCCGGCTGATCAAAGTTGGGGGACTCAAATTTGATGACGCCATTCGTGCTGCGGTGCGGAAGGAATTCAGTCTTCTGATTGGTGGAAAGACTGCCGAGAATGTGAAATTTTCTCTTGCCGAGTTGGAGAAAGAGGGAAGGGGGGCACAGGTCTTCGGCCGGGATATTGTGACAGGGCTGCCTGTGGAACGGGAAATTCCGACAAAACTCATCGATACCTGCCTGACGGAAAATTTCAATATGATCATCGATAATGTAAAAGTGATTCTGGAACGTACGCCGCCTGAACTGGCGGCAGACATTTACAGGCACGGTATTTATCTCACCGGCGGCGCTTCTCAGGTGAACCATCTGGCGGAACTGATCAGCGTAGGTACGGGCTTAAAGGTGAACGTGGCTGCAGAACCCATGAACAGTGTGGTACTTGGTATTGCAAAGATCATCAAAGATGACAACTATAAATCCGTAGCATATTCTATTGAAGGAATGAGTAAATGAGTCCAGTAGTAAGACAAAAAGGAGAAAAATTTACATTACCGGGTAAATATCTCCTTTTTATTTTAACGATCCTGTGTACAGGACTGATGGTCCTGACTTTTACCACATCAGCGCTGAGTACGCCTCTGTCCTATGCGGCAGGTTTTCTGGTGGTGCCCTTTGAGAAGGGAATATCAAAAGTCGGAAGCTATCTGAACGAACGTACAGAAATGCTGCAGGAAATACAGAATCTGATTGAGGAGAACGAATCCTTAAAACAGCAGGTGGCGGATCTTACAAATGAGAATATTGCACTGCAGCAGGATCGGTTTGAGCTGACTAATCTGAGGCAGCTTTATGAACTGGATGCAGAGTATGCTGATTATGAAAAGATCGGCGCACGGGTGATTTCAAAAGACAGCGGTAACTGGTATCATTCCTTTGTTATTGACAAGGGAACTGATGACGGAATTGCGGAAAATATGAATGTCATGGCGGGGGCAGGATTAGTTGGCAGAGTTACTTCCGTAGGGAAAAACTGGGCGAAGGTGACAACTATCATCAGTGATAATGTGAGTGCCAGCGGCACCGTATTATCCACCTCAGATAATCTGGTGGTCACCGGTAATCTGGAGACCTATGCAGATGGACTGATTGAATTTAACAAGCTGATCGATGAAAAAAATCAGGTGGTGGAGGGTGATAAGATCGTCACCTCCAATATCAGCGACCACTATCTGCCCGGAATTCTGATCGGTTACATATCCAGTTTAAATACTGATTCCAACAATCTGACAAAATCAGGTTATGTGACGCCGGCAGTGGATTTCTCCCATCTGGAAGAAGTTCTGGTTATTTTGGAAGAAAAACAGACGATCGAGGAATAAATGCGTAAAAGATTATTATCTGTTCTATTTTATTTTATTATGTTTTTCTGCTTTATACTGCAGTGTACCCTGTTTAAGCGGCTCAGTTTCGGAGGCATCAGCCCTAACCTGTTACTGATCACGACCACTTCCCTGGGTTTCATGCGGGGGGAGAAGCAGGGGCTGTTGGCAGGTTTTGTCAGTGGGCTGTTTGTGGACATCTTTTTTGGCGACGTGATAGGGCTTTATGCCATGCTCTACATGTACATCGGATACCTGAACGGAAAATTCAGCCGAATTTTCTATCCGGAAGATATAAAACTGCCGTTGGCATTAATCACTCTGAGTGATCTGTCCTACGGTATGGTCTGCTATATTGTACTGTTTTTATTGCGGGGCAGACTGAATTTTCCTTATTTTTTCTTTCACATTATCCTGCCGGAAACGGTATATACGATCGTGATGAGTATTATTCTCTATCCGATCCTGTTAACTATATACAAACGGCTGAATATAGACGAAGACAGGAGCGAAACAGATTTTGTTTGACAGAATAAAAGATAAAATACTGAATATGGTGCTTTCCAGAGAGTTTGTGCTGATCCTTGCGATCTTTCTGTGTGGCGGTATTTTAGTTCACAGACTTTTTACTCTGCAGATCGTAAACGGAGCTTCCTATCTGGAGAATTTTCAACTGACCATCAGAAAAGAACGGTCGATTCCGGCTGCCCGGGGCAATATTTATGACAGGAACGGCAGACTGCTTGCTTACAATGAGCTTGCTTATTCTGTTACCATCGAAGATGTATATGAATCCGGCCGGATGAAAAATAAAAATATCAATGAGACGATCTATAAGGTGATCCGAATGATAGAGGACAGCGGCGATGAGGTGATCAGCGATTTTGAGATCTATCTGGATTCCTCCGGTAATTACCAGTACAATGTGAGCGACAATGCACTGCTTCGTTTTCTGGGGGATGTGTACGGTGAGGCCGATGTCAATAAACTGGAATACAAGGAACGGACCGCATCTCCTGATGAGGTGATTGCCTATCTGTGCAGTTCCGACAGATATGGCGTTGGAACTTACAGAGAAAAAGAGGACGGTACGTTAGAGCTCATACCCGAAGAAGGGTATACAAAGGATGAAATTTTAAAGATTCTGACTGTGAGGTTTGCGCTTTCCGCCAACAGCTACCAGAAATATATCGCAACCACCATCGCCACGGATGTGGGGGAAAGGACTGTGGCGGTAGTCAGTGAAAATATTCAGTATCTGGATGGTGTCAATATTGCGGAGGATACGATCCGCAAATATGTTAACAGTGTATATTTTAGTCATATCATCGGCTATACCGGAAAGATTCCATCCGAACGGCTTGTGGAGTATACGGAGCGGGACTCCACTTATGCTTTGAATGATCAGGTGGGCGTTGCGGGTATCGAGGCCTCCATGGAAGATATTCTGCGGGGAAAAAAGGGGTCTGAGGTGATCTATGTAGACAGTTTCGGTAAAGTGATTGAATCTACGGATTATGTGGAGCCGGGTGCCGGAGACGATATTTACCTGACCCTGGATACCGAATTGCAGGCTGCAGCCTACAATATCCTGGAACAGAAGATTGCGGGTATCGTGGTTTCCAGAATCCGGAATATCAAAGAGTATGTGCCAAAGGAAAACGCGGGAAGTTCTTCCATTCTGATCGCAATATACGATGTGTATAATACACTGATTGAAAACAGCATCATCGATGTCTCTCACTTTACGGAACCGGATGCAAAGGAAACGGAACGGACCGTGGCGGAAAAGTACAGACAGCAGAAGGCAGGTGTGCTGGAAAAACTGCGGGAGGAACTGCTTGTCGAAAAGACGCCTTATGATCAGCTTTCCACAGAATATCAGGTCTACATGCTGTATATCGTATCTCTGCTTGGAAACAACAATATTCTTCTGACGGATGAAGTGGAAGACACAGATGAAATTTATCTGGCATGGCATCAGGAAGAAAATATACCTCTCGAACAGTATCTGCGGCACTGTATCGCAAAGCGCTGGATCGATGTGACAAAGCTGGAGCTGGAAAACGATTACGCGGATTCAGAGGAGATATATGAAACGTTAGTGGACTATATCGTAAATAAACTGGATACGGATTCCACCTTTGAGAAACGGATCTACCGCTATATGATCAAAAACGATGTGCTGAGCGGCAAGGAGATCTGCCAGATACTCTGCGAACAGAAGGTTGTGGAAGTGGATATGGAGGTGGAAAACCGGTTGTACAGTGGTGGGATCACAGCATATCAGTTTATGCTGGACCGGATTTCAGATCTGGATATCACGCCAGCCCAGCTTGCTTTAGAGCCCTGTTCCGGTTCCATGGTAATAACAGATGTAAATACTGGCGATACGCTGGCTCTTGTTTCCTATCCAGGCTATGATACAAACAGGCTCGCCAACTCTATCGATGCAGACTATTATGCCAGACTGATGAATGACGAGGCACGCCCGATGTACAGCAGGGCCACACAGGAGCGGACCGCTCCGGGTTCTACCTATAAGATGGTTTCGGCCACAGCCGGGTTGATGGAGGGTGTCATTTCGCTCTCCACCACAGTCACCTGCTCAGGGCCATTTGAAAAAATAACGCCGTCACCCCATTGTCATATTTATCCCGGGGCCCATGGCAACATGAATGTGATCAGCAGTATCGAGAGATCCTGCAACAGTTTCTTTTATGAGATGGGCTACAGACTGGGGTCTTCAGGAGATTCTTACAAGAGTGAACGGGGTACGGATACTCTTGCAAAATATGCGGATATGTATGGGCTTTCCGAGACTTCCGGCCTGGAGCTGGAAGAGTCCGATCCAAAACTTTCTACGGAGGACGCCGTGCGTTCTTCTATCGGACAGGGAAATAATAACTTTACAACAGCTCAGCTTGCACGCTATGTGACAACGGTGGCCAACAGTGGAACCTGTTATAATCTGACTCTGATAGACAAGATCACCGATAAAAACGGCACACTGTTGGAGGACAGAAGCGCTGAGGTACGCAATTATGTGGAAATGGACGAAAGCAGCTGGAATGCCATCCATACCGGTATGCGGGGGGTTGTTGAAAGAATGTCCTATTATGCGGATCTGGGGGTCAATGTAGCCGGAAAAACAGGGACGGCAGAGCAATCGGAAAGACACCCGAACCACGCTCTGTTTGTCAGCTATGCGCCCTATGAAAATCCGGAAATTTCCGTGACGGTGCGTATTGCGAACGGGTATTCCTCATCCTACGCCGCACAGACGGCAAAGGATATTTATACATATTATTATAAACTGGATGATGAAGAAAATATTCTCACCGGTCAGGCGGCGGAAAATATCAGAAATACCGCTATAGAAGGAGATTAGTCCGCAGACTGTGGAAAGGGAATGGTTGCTGAGATGAGAGAGCGCACATTTACATTAAAAAGCTATCCGAAGGGCCTGGCACTTCAGATCAGACCGGACGCGGAAGTAGAGACATTGCTCGAAGAGTTGCGGCAAAAATTTGAAACTTCCAGACATTTTTTTGGCAGCATGCAGGTAGGACTGGCTCTTTCCGGAAAGGAACTGACAGAGGAAGAGGAAAATGCGGTATTGGACGTGATCGAAACAAGTTCGGATCTGCAGGTAGTCTGTCTGATCGGAAATGATGAAAAGATCCGTTATCTGCTGGAGGAAGCTCTGGACGAAAACAGGCCATCCAAGCGGGAAACCGGACTGGACGGGCAGTTTTATCGAGGCACTTTAAAAAAGGGACAGAGCCTGGAAACAGAACATTCTGTTATTATATTAGGGGATGTAAATCCGGGAGCTAAAATATTTTCTCAAAGAGATGTCATTGTACTTGGGGCGCTTTTGGGGGAAGTACATGCCGGTATCGGTTCGGAAGATGAGGACGGGCACTATGTATGTGCACTGGATTTTTCGCCGGAGAAACTGAAGATCGGCAGCTATAAATACAGAAAGAAACCGTCAAAACACTTTTGGCCGGATTCTTATAAAAAATTGCCGAAGATAGCCACCCTGCAGGGGGGAGAAATTATTGTAAAACCTGTCACAAAAGAATTACTGGGCCAGCTTACCGTGATCGGAAACGACTGATCCGGTCAATAATATGACCGATATAGTCAAAAATGGCCAAGGAAGCTGTCCGGGGGACGACAAAATCACGAAAAATTTCTGTTCTGTAAAAGGACAGAGAATCCATCTCCAAGGAGTTGGACTGCAGAAAGTGAGGTAGCGTATATGAGTGAAGTAATTGTCGTCACGTCAGGGAAAGGCGGTGTTGGAAAGACCACAACATGCGCAAATGTAGGAACAGGTCTTGCAAAACTGGGAAAGAAGGTACTACTCATCGACACCGATATCGGTCTGCGCAATCTTGATGTAGTTATGGGATTGGAAAACAGGATCGTCTATAATCTGGTGGATGTAGCGGAAGGGAAGTGCCGTGCAAAACAGGCCATGATCAAGGACAAAAGGCATCCGGGACTGTGCCTTCTGCCTTCGGCCCAGACAAGAGATAAAACGGCGGTAAAGCCGGAACAGATGGTGAAACTGATCGATCAGCTGAAGAATCAGTTTGATTACATTATCCTGGATTGTCCTGCGGGTATTGAACAGGGCTTCAAAAATGCAATAGCCGGGGCAAACAGAGCACTCGTTGTCACAACCCCCGAGGTCTCTGCCATCAGGGATGCGGACAGGATCATCGGGCTTCTGGAAGCCAACGGTTTTGAAAAAATTGATCTTGTAATCAACAGACTCCGCTACGATATGATAAAGCGGGGAGATATGATGTCCTCTTCGGATGTAGTCGATATATTATCCATTCCTCTAATCGGTATTGTACCCGATGATGAGAGTGTGGTCGTTTCCACGAATCAGGGGGAGCCCGTTGTGGGTAATTTCACAATGGCGGGAGAAGCATATCGGAATATCTGTCACCGGGTGCTGGGAGAAGAAGTACCTTTTATTGAATTTGAAAAAGGATTTTCTTTCTGGACGAAGGTGACCGGGATATTCAGAAGAAATTAGGGGGAGGTTTCATATGAAATTACATCGATTTTTTCAAAAGAGAAGTTCGGGCAATATTGCCAGAGACAGACTGAAGATACTGCTCATCTCCGACAGAGTCAACTGTTCGCCGGAGATGATGAATATGATAAAAAATGATATTGCAGGTGTGATATCACGTTATATGAAGATTGATGAAGAGAGTATGGAGGTCCAGATCACTAAGAAAAACAGCATGGGTGCATCCAGAAAATCACCATTTTTGTATGTAAATATTCCGATTCTGGATATTTCCTCCACACCTTCGGGAAAACTATAACAATGCGCCATACCGCGCAGACAGGTAATAACATATGTTTCGACAACATGGCATCCGTGATTTTTTGCGGGATTATGATTTTAAGTTGATATTTTTAGTGGTTTCTCTGACAGTGCTTGGCGTTTTCGCAGTCGGAAGCGCCAGGCCTGACTTACAGGGAAGACAGCTTATGGGAATGTCACTCAGTATTTTTGTGATGCTGGTAGTCTCTTTTGTGGATTACCATTTTGTGCTGAAATTTTACTGGCTGATTTATATTTTGAATATTATTTTGCTCGGATTGGTGTTAAGTCCTCTTGGAGACGACGGCGGTGGGGCCCAGAGATGGCTGGATTTGAAAGTAATTCGCTTTCAACCTTCAGAACTTGCGAAAATACTGTTGATTTTATTCTTTGCACAGTTTATTATGATAAATAGGGAGAGATTGAATAGTTTTGGAATTATCCTGTTGTCAGCGATATTGATTGCTGTTCCGTTGATACTTGTGGTAGGAGAAGATTTGTCCACTACGATCGTGATTGCCATTGTATTTTGTGTTATGCTGTACATCGGCGGTTTGAGTTATAAGCTGATTCTGGCAGTGCTCGCCATCACGGTTCCGGTGGCCGTCATTTTCCTGACAATGGTCATACAGCCGGATCAGAAGATTTTGCAGGATTATCAGCAGAAACGTATCCTGGCATGGCTTTATCCTGATGAGTATAAGGATACGGAAGCCTACCAGCAGAATAATTCCATGATGGCGATTGGTTCAGGACAGCTCTTTGGAAAAGGCTATAACAACAATGAGATTGGTTCTGTAAAAAATGGGAATTTTATTTCAGAAGCCCAGACAGACTTTATTTTCGCCATTATCGGGGAAGAATGGGGATTCGCAGGAAGCTGTTTGATCATTATCCTTCAGTTACTCATTGCACTGAAATGTGCGCTCATCGGATGGAAAGCCAGGGATATGGCCGGACATGTGATAGCCGGCGGAGTCGCCGGTCTGGTTTGTTTTCAAAGTTTTATCAATATGGGGGTTGCGACCGGACTGGTTCCGAATACAGGACTTCCGCTGCCGTTTGTCAGTTATGGACTGACTTCCCTTGTCAGTATGTATCTTGGGATCGGATTTGTCCTTAATGTGAGATGGGTGAGCCGCAGAGCAAGGAACGACTGAAATGTTGCCAATTGACAGAAAATAATTGCATTAAAGAAGAGGTGAGAAGGGATTATGAATATTGCATTGATAGCACACGATGCAAAAAAGAAGCTGATGCAGAACTTCTGCATTGCTTACAGGGGTATTTTAAGTAAAAATGAGTTGTTTGCCACAGGAACAACAGGCAGACTGATCGAGGAAGTCACAAATCTGAATGTACACAAGTATCTGGCGGGCCATCTGGGAGGGGAGCAGCAGATGGGGGCGGATATTGAACACAATCAGATCGATCTGGTGGTTTTTTTGCGGGATCCGCTTACATCAAAGTCCCATGAACCGGATGTGAACAATGTTGTCAAGCTGTGTGACACACACAATATCCCGCTTGCTACAAACCTTGCATCAGCGGAACTTTTGGTGAAAGCACTTGACAGAGGAGACTTGGAGTGGCGTGAAATGTACAAGTAAAACGGCAAGCTTGCGCTCACATACGAAGATTCGCTTTATGAACTCCGTATTTATGGCCTGTCTGTGTCTTATTCTGTTGACCGGCTGCGGAAGTGACAGTTATGCGATACCCTATGACGCATATTCTGCAAACAGCAGTTTCACCGTTTTAAGTGCAGACAGGGCAGGGCGGGCCGAGCCTTTTGCTACAGATTTATGTATAGCAAATGAAAATTATAATGAGGACATGGCGGATATGTCTGCTGCGGAAGCGGCGGGTCTGTTTTCCATAGGGGATAAACAGACGCTGTATTCCAAAAATGTTCATGAAAGACTCTATCCGGCATCTCTCACAAAAGTCATGACTGCTCTTGTGGCTTTGAAAAATGGAAACCGCGAGGATGTTCTGACAGCCTCCGCTAATGTAAAGATCACGGAGTCAGGCGCAACCTTATCCGGTCTGAAGGAAGGGGATAAAATGACTCTGGATCAGGCGCTTCGGATTCTATTGCTGCAGTCGGCAAACGATGTGGCAGTAATGATCGCGGAGCAGTATGGAGGGACAGTCGAGCATTTCTGTGAAATGATGAATGAGGAAGCAAAATCTATCGGTGCTACCAACTGTAATTTTGCCAATCCTCATGGCCTGACGGACGAGGCGCATTATGTGACAGCTTATGATATGTATTTGATCTTTAATGAGGCCTGTAAATATGAGCTTTTTAAAGAAATTATTGGTATGTCCAGCTATTCGACTGTCTATTATGATGCAGCCGGCGGAGAAATCAGTTTTGAGAAACCTTCCACAAACTGGTATTTTAACGGTGAAGCCACTGCGCCGACTGGTATCACGGTGCTTGGCGGAAAGACCGGCACCACCAGTGCAGCCGGGAACTGTCTTGTGCTGCTGTCCAGCGATACGAGTGGGAAATCTTATATTTCTGTTATTTTAAAGGCGCCGGAACGTGGGATCTTATATACAGAAATGACAGACCTGCTCTCGGTGATACAAAAATAAATACAATACTTATTGTTTTTTTGGACGGAATCACTTATAATGAGTATAGAATTTAGGCCAGGCTATCAAAAAACACGGGAAGCTGTTATTTAAGGTAGTTTCTGGAACTACTTACATCAGGAGGTTTTTTCAATGATTCAGTTAATCGCAGGAAGAAAAGGAAAAGGGAAAACAAAGCAGTTGCTGGATAAAGTTAACGCAGAAATAAAAACAGTGTCCGGCAATATTACTTATCTGGATAAGAGTACAAAACATATGTTTGAACTTAATAATAGAGTAAGACTGATCAATGTGACAGAGTATATGGTTTCGGACGCGGACGAGTTTATCGGATTTGTCAGTGGTATTATTTCTCAGGATCATGATCTTGAGCAGATGTATTTTGACAGTTTTTTAAAAATCGCCTGTCTGGAGGGGCAGGATATTGAACCGACTGTCAAAAAACTGGAAATGATCAGTGAAAAGTTCGGCGTACAGTTTGTCATAAGTGTTTCCCTGGATGAACATGAATTACCCGAATCCCTGAAATCCAACGTACTGATCGCACTTTAAAATCAAACAGAAGATAAAGCTACATAAAGCCTCGGGAATTAAATTCTCCGGGGCTTTCAAATTGGCGGCGGGGTTCTGCAGAAATAACCGGAGGAGTATATTGTTTTGGCACAGGGAAATGATTCCAATATCAGGAAATATCATAAACCGTTAAATATCAACATCGGGATGATCATATTTGGCGTAATGTTTATATATATCATTATCTGTATCATCATGTATACGCGAACCGAACATTTAAACGGATATGAAGTGAAGATGGGGTCTTTGACGGTGAATAATGTTTACCGCGGGATCGCCCTCCGGGAAGAGACGCTCTATAAGTCCATTGATGCCGGATATGTTTATTATTTTATACCGGAGGGAACCCATGTAGCCTGCGGAGATCTTGTCTATGCGGTAGATTCTTCCAGCGACCTGGAAGAACTTATGAATGAGACGACGCAGGAGAATCATCTGACAAATGATGATTATAACAGTTTGAAAGCAAAGATCACAAATTATCAGAGCAGTTTTGATGAGACCGCATTTTCAACAGTCTATGATTTTAAGTATGATCTGCAGAGTGAAGTTGCAAAGCTGAACAATCAGGCGGTGTTAAACGCTATGAATGAAATGACTGAGACTGCGGGAATCAGTAAATGCTATGCGGACAGGGCCGGTTCCGTTGTATATTCCAATGACGGTTATGAGAATTTAAAGCCCCAGGAAATCACACTGGAAAGTTTTAATGAGGAGAATTATACAAAAAATCAATATCTGGCAGCAAATCGTTTTGGAAAAAATGATTATGTCTATAAACTTGTGACAAAGGAAGACTGGGAGGTGGTGATCCCGGTTGATACAAAGCGGGTGCCGGAGCTGCAGGAAGCGGAATATGTCAAGGTTAAATTCATGGAAGATCAGTATGAAACATCGGGGAGAGTCACCGTCTATGGCCATGACGAGGAAAACGGAGTCACTTTTGTCGGACTGGCTTTCAACACTTCCATGTTAAACTATATTACAGACCGTTTTGTTGATGTGGAATTAGTTCTGGAAGAGAAAACAGGGCTGAAAATTCCAAACTCTGCCATAGCACAGAGAAATTTCTTTTTGATTGAGAAGGATTATATCGTATTGAGCAGTGACAATAAAACCCAGGGTGTTATGCGCCAGACTTTTACGGAGGACAATGAGATCACTACGGAATTTGTAGAGACTCCCATCTATAATGTGGATGAAAAAGAAGGCATTTACTATGTGGATGAAAAAGTGCTGAAGGTGGGAGATGTGCTCTACAGGGAGGATTCCCTGGAAACATATACTGTAAGTAAGCAGGCATCTTTGACCGGGGTTTACAATATCAACAAAGGTTATGCCGATTTTAAACAGATCAATGTATTATACGATAACGAAGAATACTCTATTGTGGAATCCAATACAAAATACGGGCTCAGAGCCTATGATTATATTGCGTTAGACGCCTCCACTGTCGTTGCAGACCAGTTTGTAACAGAAAAGGGGTTCGAGAGAAAGTAATGCAGCATCCGCTGCCAGATTGTAATACTAAAAATCATTTTACATGTTGTAATAAATGAAAATTATATGGGAGAATGTTATGATTGAGGAAAATTTGCAGTATGTTCAGGAAACTATCAGGAGGGCAGAAGAGGAGGCGGGAAGAAAGCCGGGGGAGGTTACGCTGATTGCGGTGAGTAAGACGAAGCCGGTTTCCATGATAGAGGAGGCCTATGCCTGCGGCTGCAGGGATTTCGGGGAGAATAAGGTGCAGGAGCTGTGCGAAAAGTATGAGGTGCTGCCGAAGGATATTCGCTGGCACCTGATTGGACATTTACAGCGCAACAAGGTGAAATATGTCGTTGGAAAAGCTTTTCTGATCCACAGTGTGGATTCTCTGCGGCTTGCTGAGGAAATACAGAAAGAGGCAAAGAAGAGACAGACCCAGGTCGATGTACTGATAGAAGTGAATATGGCTGCAGAGGAAAGCAAGTTTGGCGTATTGCCTGAAGAGACCGAAAATCTGGTGCGGGAAGTGAGTAAACTTCCTGATGTACATATAAAAGGCCTTATGACAATTGCTCCTGTTGTCGAAAAACCGGAAGATAATGCGATACACTTTCATAACTTAAAGCAATTATCTGTTGACATAAAAGAAAAAAACATTGATAATGTTAGTATGAGCGTTCTTTCAATGGGAATGACCGGCGATTATGAGCAGGCGGTAAAGGACGGTGCTTCATATGTGAGGGTCGGAACCGGTATCTTTGGGGAACGATAAGGAGAGATTGAATGAGTGCATTGGATAATTTTTTGAAGTATATGAAGCTGAACGATGAGGACGAAGGTGAATATTACGATGACGATTATTATGATGATGACGATGATATAGCCGAACCTGCTCCCCGAAAGAAATTGTCGGCGGTAAAAGATAACAGTGTGGAGGAACCAGAGGAGGAGAAGCCGGCGAAAAAGACTGTGCCTAAGATCACGCCGATGAAACCATCCTCCAGAAAAATGAATGCAGGTGGTATGGAAGTATGTGTCATTAAACCAACCTCTGTAGAAGACGGAAGAGAAATTACCGAAACGCTGCTGGCAAACAGGACGGTGGTACTCAATCTGGAGGGGCTGGATATGGATATCGCCCAGAGAATCATCGACTTTACAAGCGGCTCCTGTTTTGCGATCAGCGGTAATCTTCAGAAAATATCTCATTATATTTTCATTATCACGCCGCCCAGCGTGGATATTTCAGGAGATTTCCAGGAGATCATGGGCTCTGCGCTGGATATGCCGATCTGATAATGAAATATTCAGATGGTCCGGACAAATTGTAACTACATAAATTCTGTTGCGATAAAGATTCCTAAAACATATGGTATGTATGAAACATCCTGCAGGATGACCTGACAGGATGTTTTTAGGATTACAGAAGGAGATACTGCATATGAGTGAAATGACAAAAGAACAGGACTATGGACGGCTTTCCGTGTCTTATATGAAAAGAGCGTGCTATGATATCGTGTTTGAGCATTCCTTTGAAAAACTTCCTGCGGAACTGCAGAAACTGTTTCCGGATGAAAACGGAGAAAATGTACTGAGAAAACGAAACCTCTGTGTGATCACGGACCGCAATGTGGATGCACTTTTCGGAGAGGAGATCAAAGGGCTTTTACGGGAGATCTGCAGAGAGCTTTCTTTCTATGTGTTTTCAGCGGGAGAAGAGAATAAGACACTTAAAACCGTGTCGGATATTTACCGGTTTCTGATCGAGAAAAAGATTACGAGAAAGGATATGCTGATCGCTCTGGGCGGCGGTGTGGTGGGAGATATCACCGGTTTTGCAGCGGCTTCCTATCTGCGGGGCATTGATTTTGTGCAGATTCCCACGACGCTGCTTGCACAGGTAGACAGTTCTATCGGCGGTAAGACAGGGGTGGATTTTGAGCAGTATAAAAATATGGTAGGGGCTTTCCATATGCCCAGGCTTGTTTATGCCAATGTCTCTGTTTTGAAAGAGCTGGATGAGCGTCAATTTGCCTCCGGTTTTGCGGAAGTGATGAAGCATGGCCTGATAAAGGACAGAAAGTATTATGAGTGGCTTCTGGAAAATATGTATGAGATCGACGACAGGAACGCTGCCATCCTGCAGGAGATGGTATATCGAAGCTGCGTGATCAAAAAGAAAGTTGTGGAAAAGGATCCCACCGAACAGGGCGAGCGGGCACTTTTAAATTTTGGACATACCATTGGCCATGGCATCGAAAAGGCAAGCGGTTTTACGCTGCTGCACGGAGAATGTGTGGCACTGGGATGCATTGCGGCGGCGAATATTTCTTGTAAACATCATCTGATCGGAGAGGACGAGTATCTGGAGATCCGGGATATGTTTGTCCCTTTTCATCTGCCCATCGCTCTGCGAAATATAGATTTTACGGCGAAACAGGCAGTTGAAAATACGAGGTCTGATAAAAAGTATGTTTCCGGAAGCCTGCGCTTCATCCTGCTTTCACGGCTGGGAAAAGCGGTGATCGATGAGACTGTGACGGAAGAAGAACTGCTGCAGGCAGTGGAGGATTTGATTGTTCATGAAGAAGCGTAAGATAGTACTATTGATTGCTGATCTGGCTGCTATGATACTTCTCACCTGGCTGGATCAGTTTACCAAGAATATGGCTGTGTTTTATCTGAAAGGACAGCCTTCCGTTCCGATCCTTAAAGATATTCTTGTTTTACAGTATCTGGAAAACAAGGGGGCAGCTTTTGGGATGCTCCAGAATCAGAAGATCTTTTTTGTTTTTATTGAGGTTCTGATTCTGCTGGTGATCGGTTTTGTGCTCATCCGCATGCCGGCTTTAAAAAAGTATAACCTGATGCATGTGATATTAGTGCTGGTCGCCAGCGGGGCCATAGGGAATATGATAGACCGGGTGGTGCAGGATTATGTGGTGGATTTTATCTATTTTGTACTGATCGATTTTCCGATCTTTAATGTGGCGGATATCTATGTGACCTGCGCTACCGTCATTTTTGTAATTGTTGTCCTGTTTTACTATAAGGAAGAGGATTTTGCTTTTCTCAGTGTAAAACAGAAGATACAGCGGACGCCGAATTATACGGAAGATGAGGATGGGAAACGATAAAGTCATCCGTACGTTTTTTGCCCACGAAACCGGTGGAAATATTACCGCTGGGGTTTTGGGAGCCCGGCGCACGGAATTGGGGAAGAGTATGGATGAGTTTAAATTTGAAGTAACAGAACGGGATAACGGTGAGCGGATCGACAAATTTATCACAAACAATATTGATTCTTTAACCCGCTCCTATATCCAGAAAATGATAGCCGGCGAAAAATGTTTTGTAAATGGGAAGGCCGTAAAGGCAAGCTGCCGGGTAAAGGATGGAGACGAGGTGGCTTTTTCTTTGCCGGAAAGTGTGGAGCCTGATATCGCGGCGGAGAACATTCCGCTCGATATTCTGTATGAGGACAGTGATGTCCTGATTGTCAATAAGCCGAAACATATGGTTGTACACCCTGCCCCGGGACATTACAGCGGGACGTTAGTCAATGCTGTAATGTATCACTGCAAAAATTCTCTCTCGGGGATAAACGGCGTGATGCGGCCAGGAATCGTGCATCGCATCGACAAGGATACTTCCGGTTCCCTGATCATCTGCAAAAACGATACATCCCACAACAGGATAGCGGCTCAGTTAAAAGATCATTCCGTAAACCGCATTTACCATGCGGTTGTTTTTGGTGCATTGCCGGAAGAAGAAATGACCATTGACGCCCCTATTGGCAGGGATCCGAAAGACAGGCTGAAAATGGCGGTGGTGTCAGGGGGAAAGAGGGCGGTAACCCATGTGCAGGTATTGAAGCGTTTTGAGAAGTTTACCTATGTCGCCTGCCGTCTTGAGACCGGAAGAACCCACCAGATCCGCGTGCATATGGCCCATATCGGCTTTCCGATTCTGGGCGATGAAGTCTATGCCAGAGGGCGTAAAAGTCCGTTCAGATGTGAAGGCCAGGTTCTCCATGCAAAAGTGATAGGATTTATACACCCGACAAGCGGAAAATATATGGAATTTGACGCGCCATTGCCGGATTATTTCAGCTCTCTATTGGAAATTTTGCCCTAATCTGTGCATATTTATACAGAAAAAACAGCAAAAGCAGTAAAATATTTAAAATCATGTCTATTTTTTTCATTTTCTGTTGAATTTTCCGATTTAGTGTGCTAAATTGAATACAGTATTTTTTTATAAAGTTTATAATTATTTAATAAGATTGAGGATATAACGAGGTATGGAACAGGATGAACTCGGCTGATTATTTAAACAGGCTGCTCCTCAAATATTCAGGTACGTTTGATATTTATCAGCCCTACATGATTATGGGCAGGGAATATCCGGCGTACGGATATTTTTTTTCACACGTCGAGAAGTATGTGCTTGTACGGAAGGCAAATATGTGGTCTGCTGACAGTTATGAACATATTTTATTTGCGGATCCTGAGGAACTGACAGACGGGCATCTGGAGGAATACAGGCAGGCTATCGCAGAATATATTGAACCAACCCTGATTTTAAAGGGGGAAAGCCTTCCGGAACCCAATCATATGTATTCCTATATTACCATAGCGGTTGTGACCGCAAAAGCGTTGTCCCCGGAGATAAAAAAGGCAGTAAGGAAATTTAAATTTGAAAAGAGTTATATGCACGGCATCAGAGGGTATTCCCAGGCACGGATCGCTGTGGTATCCATGGAAGATGAAGCAGTCTGTGTCAACAGCATGGGACGGTCCTTAAAAAAAATGTACCGGGGTGTGTTTGAGGATGTGAAAGCCGGAAAATCGGGATATCTCGAAGCGCTTAAAAAACAGGGGGCAGAAAGTTTTAAACAGCAATTTTGACCGTTCTTTATGCGGTGGAACCCGGCAATTCATTTTGCTTATGTTGACGCCTCAACCGGCGTTTTATATAAGGCTCTGTAACACTAAAGAGGAGTAAGCACATGGTGCGCAGACTCTGCATGCCATACACCGCTCCCCAAATAAAAAATGATAGGAGGGATTTAGTGTGAGCGCATTATTATTAATCGTACTTGCCATCGTAATTTTCGTAGTGGCTTATCTTACCTACGGCCGTTACCTGGCAAAAACATGGGGAATTGACCCCAGCAGAACTACGCCTGCCCATGAAATGGAAGACGGCGTTGATTATGTTCCGGCAAAGACGGCTGTCCTGATGGGACACCATTTTTCATCCATCGCCGGCGCAGGTCCCATCAACGGCCCTATTCAGGCGGCGTTCTTTGGCTGGGTGCCCTGTTTCCTCTGGATCGTGATCGGCGGTATATTTTTCGGCGCTGTTCAGGATTTCAGTTCTATTTTTGTATCGATCCGTCATAAGGGTATGTCCCTTGGCGAAGTAATCGAGGAGAATATCGGTAAGAAGGCGAGAGTACTGTTCACAGTATTCGCATGGCTGGTACTTCTTTTAGTTATTGCGGCGTTTGCTGATATCGTGGCAAATTCCTTTATCGGTGCAAGTTACGGCGGAAGTACAGGCAACGGTTCTGTTGCAACAGCATCCCTGCTGTTCATCCCGCTTGCCATCCTGTTTGGGTTTCTTGTATACCGGAAAAACGTGCCGATGGTTGCGGCTACGGTTCTCGGCGTTATTCTGCTTGCGGCATGCGTGGGCGTCGGCCTGGCGGCACCTTTGGATTTGCCCAAGAATTTCTGGATCGCGTTTGTGTTTGTTTATATTATGATTGCTTCCGTGGCTCCGGTATGGATCCTGCTGCAGCCCAGAGATTATCTGAGCTCTTTCCTGCTTTACTTTATGATGGCAGCTGCTGTGATCGGTATTGTGGGCGCAACGATCATCAATCCGGCATCCACGACTTTCCAGACACCGGCATTCACAGGTTTTGCGGTAAACGGCAGCTATCTGTTCCCGGTACTGTTCATTACGATTGCCTGCGGCGCTATTTCCGGTTTCCATTCACTGATCGGTTCGGGCACCACGTCCAAACAGCTGGATAATGAAAAGGATGCGCTGTTAGTAGGCTACGGTTCCATGCTGATCGAGTGCGTACTGGCTGTCATCTCTCTGATTGCGATCGGTACGCTTTCCGCTAACGGTACGCAGGCGGCCGTACAGGAAATGCTGGGCCTTGAGGCGATCTCACCGACTGTTATCTTCGGTACGGCGATTGCCAACTTCTTCCAGGTAATGGGCTTTTCCGAGGGGGCAGTGGCAGCGACAAAGACGATCATCATGCTGGCTGTTTCCTGTTTCTGTCTGACATCCCTGGATACCGGTACGAGACTTGGCAGATTTATGTTCCAGGAGCTCTTTGCAACAAGTAAGAACGGCGAAAAAAATATCCTGTCCAATATGTATGTGGCAACAGTGATCACCGCGATCTGCGGCTTTATCCTCTGCCTGGCAGGTTATCAGAAAGTATGGCCTTTGTTTGGCGCGGCAAACCAGCTCGTAGCTGTTCCCGCATTCCTTGCGGCAGCTACCTACTTAAAGAAGATCGGCAAAAACAACAAGATGCTCTATTTCCCGATCATCTTCATGTCCGCTGCAACACTTTGTTCTCTGGTATTATCCTTCAAGAACAATATCGCAGCTATTGTTGGGGGGGCAGAAGGCACGGCATTATTTACCTGCATCCTGCAGGATGTGATCATCGTTCCTCTTGTGATTCTGGCTGTTATTCTGATTGTTGAAGGTACTCAGGTACTGACAGGGAAGAAGAAAGTGGCTTAAGAATTGACTGTAATATTGAAATAGAACTGAAACAGAATCCGCCCGTCCGGATCGTGATAACCTTGAAGATGCAAAAAGCAGTAATACAGGGTTTGGGATCCGGGTGGGCGGATTTTTATTTGGGAAGCAGAGGATGTCGGGCAGAACAGAAGAATGATTGCAATATGAATGGAAGAATGCTATAATGAATTCGGGAAAGCACCAGTAAGTACATGATAAATTACCTAAAAGGAGGGATGCAGTGAAAAAAATTTTATTGAAACATTTATCAAGTGGTATATTGATACTTTTCTTTGTGTTGCTTTGCTCAATGCCGGTTTTTGCCAAAACAGTTTCTGGAAATGATCCGGAACTTGTTACCGGGGGGGTGATGCGGGCAGCGTCAGGTACAACAACCTGGGAAGCTGAAGAAGACGGCGTTACATTCAAGGTTACATATCCTTCTGACATTTCCTGCGGTGAGCCTGTCGCTTTCAAATTTGAAACCGTGGATGATAGTGGCCAGTTAATGGCGGATGTGAAATACAGAATACATTCCTTAATGGTTTATGATGGTGCCGAGTATGTAAGCGTATATGATGTAAGCTATGGCCAGAACAGTGCGTATAAACCCGATACGGCCTGGAATTTTACATTTTACGCTTCCGGGAAGTATTATATCAGATTTAATGCATTGGTTAGCGGGAAGACTATGGATACGGGCTCTTTTGATCGGGGAATTGTGTTAAATATTAATGATCCATCTTATCCTTCTGTAGAGGAAATTGTTGAGGAAGTAGCCGGAACATGTGTGACTCAGTGTGCAACGGATTTTGATAAGGCGTTATGGTTGAACGACTGGCTGGTTGACAACTGCAGCTATGACAATACTTTATCTTTCTGTTCGGCGGAAGGGGCGCTGGCAAGGAAAGCAGGTACCTGCGAGGCCTATCACAGAGCGTATGTGATGCTTTTGAATAAGGCAGGGATTGCTACCGGCAGAATTACAGGCAACGGGCATGTGTGGACTGCAGTGAAGCTGGATGGGAAATGGTATCAGGTAGATACTACATGGAATGATGCCGGTTATGAAGATCCGAATGTGGATCTGCAGCGTTTGTATTTTGGACTCAATGATACCATCACATCTATGGTGCATTCAGAGCATAAACCTGTTCCGGGATATGAATCCAATTCTCTGGAAAATAATTATTTTATTAAAACAGGGAAAATAGCAAAATGGGCGGAGCCGCAGATACAGGCAGTGCAGAAGCATATTGATGCGGGAGAGACAAGTTTTTCCCTCGAAATTAAGAATACCTATTATGCGGATGTGTTGTACAGTCTGGTGGCTCATGTTCTGACAAATACATCATGGTCAGCCAATGGCCATAAGGTAGATCTTAAGGCGGAATACCGTCCGAATTATTTGGACAACGGAAATATAGACGAACAGAATGGCACCATACTCTGCCAGGTTCAGGATAATGCTGATACAGGCGAAAACGGAAGCAACGGTGGAAATGGAAGCAGCGACGGAAGCGGAAACGGTGGCGGAAATGGAAGCAGCGGCGGAAGCGGAAACGGTGGTGGAAATGGAAGCAGCGGCGGAAGCGGAAACGGTGGTGGAAATGGAAGCAGCGGCGGAAGTGGAAGCAGCGGCGGAAGTGGAAACAGCGGCGGAAGTGGAAGCAGCAGTGGAAATGGTGGATGGACCGGAAGCCTGAGCGAAGACGGAAGAATAATCAAAAATGGAAGATGGGGCGTAACCGTATACGGGGGCGTAGAATATGCGCCGGTGTTTAATTTTGATTATTATGTCAGCAGATATGCAGATATCAGGATGGCGTTTGGCAATAACGAACAGGCAGTATTAGATCATTTTATAAATTATGGAATGATGGAAGGCCGTTCGGCACAGGCAGATTTCAATGTATATTTTTACAGAAACAGCTATCCGGATTTGGAAGATGCATTCGGCGATGATTTAAAAAGTTATTTCTATCATTATCTGAATTATGGTATCAAGGAAGGGCGTAAGGGAATTCCGCAGTAAGGAACGAGAGTATAGTGAAAGAAAAGAACCGGAATCGGGCTTTAAAAACGGGATTCAGAACAGGAGATGATAACATGAGAAAAAGACTTCAAAAACTGTTTGCGGGTGTCGGTATGATGTTTGCGCTGTTCATCGGAGGTGGTATTGTGGCTGATGCGGCGAATTATGCGGATCTGTTCGATGCATCTTATTACGCAGAGAAGAATCCCGATGTAGTGGCGGCATTCGGTACGGATGCAAACGTGTTGTACAGTCACTATGTCAATAATGGTATCCATGAGGGACGAAATGCAGGGCCCCTCTTTGATGTAAAAAAATACAGGGAAAATAATAGCGATCTGGAAGGGCTCTATGCTGATAACTGGGCGGCATATGTCAATCAGTATCTGACGGAGGGACTGAAGGAAGGCCGTATCGGTTATGGTGAGGAATTTGATGCTGCATCATATGCCAACAGATATTCAGATCTGAGAAATGTCTACGGCTATGATGTGAAGAGGCTTTATACTCATTACATAACGTGTGGAAAAAAAGAGGGGCGAAATGCTTCCTGGGAGACAACAGACGCCGAGAAAAAAGAGGAAAATAAAAAGCCGGTATTAAACGGTCATCTGGTATCAAGAAAGGCAAATCAGTTATTTAAAATAACCAATGAGGAGAGAAGACTGTGGGGCGTAAGAAACCTCACCTGGGATAATTCTCTCGCGGCGCTTGCAGAAACCCGTGCAATGGAACTGCCGATCAGGTATGACCATGTACGCCCCAATGGAGACAGCATCTATGAATATCATGTCGATGAAGAAAATATTTCCATGTGGTACGATGATGCTGAGGATGTTCATTATGCTTTCATGAAAGACTGGAGAGATGCCAATATTATCATCGATCCGGATCTCAGGAAAGTCGGAATTGCCTGCTATGAGGTGGGCGGTGTGTACTATTGGTGCGAACTTTTCCGTGAGTAAACGACAAAAAATTTAAAAATATCGGAATTTTTGGGAGAATTGCTACAAAATTTTATTGTAGCAGTTCTTTTTTTGTGCTATAGTTATATTATGAACATTATTTTATAAAAAGAGCGCACTTCTTTGCGCCGCAATCTAATAACAGGAAGCGTATTTTGCTTTCTGGAATATAGTTTATGAGAAGGATAATAAAATAAATCAATAACAGGAGGACATCACATGAATACGATTATTACGATAGGAAGGCAATATGGATCAGGCGGAAGAGAAATCGGAGAAAAACTTGCGAAACGGCTGGGTATTCCGTTTTATGATAAGGAACTGCTCAGCAGGGCGGCAAAGGAGAGTGGTTTCTGCCAGGAAATGATAGAAAACCATGACGAACGTCCCACCAACTCCTTTCTCTACAATCTGGTGATGGACACTTATTCTTTCGGATACAATTCTTCTTCTTTTGTGGATATGCCGATCAGCCATAAAATTTTTCTGGCACAGTTTGATACTATCAAGAAGATTGCGGATGAGGGCGCTTGTGTAATTGTAGGCAGATGTGCCGATTACGCACTTGCCGATTACGCAAACTGCGTTCATGTATTTATCCATGCAGATGAAGAGCACAGGACAAAACGCATTATGGAACGCAATAATCTGTCAGAGTCTAAAGCAAAAGATGCAATCAACAAAAAGGACAAACAGCGTCAGAGCTATTATAACTATTATTCCTCTAAGAAATGGGGACGCTCCGATACCTATGATCTTTCCATCAATTCGGCAAGGCTTGGTATAGACGGCACTGTGAATCTGCTGGCACAATATGTGGAAGATGCGGAAAAAGCAAGATCCTGAAAATCCTTTCCGCTATCAGAAAATCCCGGGAAACCATCTGTCGGACCGGGATTTTCTGATGTGAGAGAAGTGTTTCGGACATCTTTAACTATTCGCAAAAGCATAGTTTAACGAATAGTTTGTACGTATTTTCAGTGTTCAAGAAAGATTTTATACTATGGCGTACTAACTGGTTCGTTAAACTATGAGGAATTTGGTGTGGAGATAAATTAGATAGCATTTTCTGTTGGTAAACCGGCCAGATAGCCATATTACAAAAATACTAACTTAATTATTCATAATATAGCTTTTATGTTTATATTGTAAAGTACCTGAACAAACAGGGACTGGCATTTATTGTCAGAACAGTTCCGCGGAGTCCAGCATAACGGTAAAGGGACCTTCATTTGTGAATGTCACTTTCATCTCCGCGCCAAATTCGCCGGTCTGAACGGTCACTCCTGCTTCTTTACATTTATCAATAATGTACCAATACATTTCCCTGGCAGACTCCGCAGAACCGGATCTGATAAAAGAAGGCCTGTTTCCCTTCCGGCAGTCAGCATACAGCGTAAACTGTGAGATCAAAAGAAGACTTCCGCCAACCTGATCCAGGCTCAAATTTGTTTTGCCGTTCTCATCCTTAAAAATGCGAAGGCCCAGCATTTTTTTGATCATTTTATCAGCAATTTCTTTTGTGTCGGCATCCTCCACACCGATCAGTACCATATAACCGAAGGGGATCGATCCGACCACCTGATTTTCCACCGATACGGAAGCGTCAGATGCGATCTGTACTAAAAATTTCATGGCGGTTACTCCTCTCTGCCTGTTTTTATACTATCCTGTTCCTGTTCCGTTTGTGAAATATTTAACATTTTGGTTGTGTCAACTGCTCCGGAAGAATCGGCTGATATCGCGGAAATATCGGGGATATCCTTTGCTGCATGGGAATTGCCGACATTCTCAGAACCTGTTTTCTCTTCCATCGGAATATACAACTTTTCTGCGGTAATATATTTTAATGTTTCATAGTCTCCCGTATTCGTGGAAAGTTCTTTCTTTTTCAAAAACTTATTTACCATGTAGTCAACCCCCGCATATAATACGGCAAACAACGGCACGCCCACTACCATTCCGGCAATCCCCCACAATCCGCCGAAAAGTGTGATGGAAAAGATCACCCAGAAGCCGGAAAGCCCTGTGGATTCTCCCAGGATCTTTGGACCGATCACATTGCCGTCAAGCTGCTGCAGCGCCAGAATAAATATAATAAATGCGATACATTTTCGGGGTTCGGTCATCAGAATAAGCAAGGCGCTTGGAATTGCACCGATGTAGGGGCCAAAAAACGGAATAATATTGGTCATGCCCACAATCACGCTGATTAACACCGGATAAGGCATCTTCAAAAGGCTGGTTCCCACAAAGCAAAGTACGCCGATAATAGCAGAATCGACGATCTTTCCGCCGAGAAAACCGATAAACGTTTTGTTGGTAAATCGGAAGGCACGGATGATCTGGTTGGCTGTATGGCGCTCAAACAGCGCATAGCAGATTTTCTTCGCCTGACTGGAGAAGGTCTCTTTCCCCGATAAAATATAGAGAGAAATAATCAGGCCGATCACAAAATTGTACAGCGATTTCAACACGCCGATCATTCCCACGGAAGCGGAACGGATCAGCGTATTGAGGGTAGGAAGCACACTGTTATCCAGAAATTCATCCAGCTCTTTGGAATAGGCGGCAAGCATATTCTCTATAAATGTTTCTACATCCGGATTATCGGCGAGCAGTTTTTCCGTCAGCCCGATCAGGTTATTAATGTAAGTCGGAAACTGTGTGATAATATTTTGTATGCTTGTAATAAGCTGTGGAATAACGATGGCAAAAAATCCGTAAAATATAAAGCCGATAATTAAAAAAGTGACCAGAACGGAACCGGCCCGGATGCGTTTTCTGATCTTTTTTTCTCTGATATTGATGCGTGCTTTCCGGCACAGCGGATAGATGATCTTTCCTTCTATCCAGTTTAATACCGGCGCTGCGATGAAGGCAATGATCAGACCGTCGATCACCGGCATGGTCACCTGCAAAACAACGGTTAAACTGCTGAAGATCCGGTCCCCCTTAAAGATCAGGCAGACAAAACAGATCGCCAGAATCAGTACGATCAGCGCTGTCATCCCCCACTTGACATACTTGTTCATCAGTTTTTTCATAGTACTGTGATCCTTCTTTTTCTGTTTTGAATTATTTTAAAAATGCATTTTATCCCGTAAATACTTGTATCCGAAGATTGAATAACTTATAATAGTACCGTAAGTCCGGTTTATATACTAGCAAAAACAGGTGAATTTTACCTCTGCTACTATTATAATAATAATGTCCGGGACTTGCAACTTAAATTCTGAAGAAAGTTTGAAAACCAGGCGATGAAATTACAGCAGTTGTACAGTTTTGCCCGCAGGGCAATAGACGATTATCATATGATCTGTGAAAAGGACCACATTGCGGTGGGCATATCCGGCGGCAAGGACTCTCTTGCCATGCTCTATGCTCTGAGCGGTCTGAAACGCTTTTATCCGGCCAATTTCAGGCTGACCGCAGTTACAGTGGACCTGGGCTTTGAAAACCTGAATCTGGACCGGATAGCGGCCCTGTGTGCAGAGTTTGACGTCCCCTACCATATTGTAAAAACTGACATCGGTAAGATTATTTTTGAGGACAGAAAGGAATCTTCTCCCTGTTCTTTGTGCGCAAAAATGAGAAAAGGCGCCTTAAATCAGGCGATGAAGGATCTTGGATGCAATAAAATAGCCTACGCGCATCATAAAGATGACGTGGTGGAGACGATGCTGCTCTCTCTTATCTATGAAGGAAGGTTTCACTGTTTTTCGCCGGTGACATATCTGGACCGGATGGATATGACGGTGATCAGACCGTTAATTTATGTACAGGAGGCCGACGTGATCGGATTTATCAATAAATATAACGTTCCTGTGGTGAAAAGTCCCTGTCCGGCGGACGGTCATACAAAGCGGGAGTACGCGCATCTGCTTTTACAGCAGTTAAACCGGGAGAATCCCGGTGTCAAGGAGAGAATGTTCCGTGCGGTGCAGGAAGGGCTGCCGGCCTGGAGACTGCAGCCGGATCTGCATACGTGAATTTTTTCATATTGCAGAGGCGGCCGCAGAACGATTGCATGCAAGTGTAATCCCCCGTAGCAAAGCTGGATATACCCGGGGAGGCGGAATTGAAATACTTTGCAGCAAGCTACAGGACATCATGGCCTGAAAACGAGGCAGGCTGACAGACAGCATAAAGACAGAACAGGAAAAGAACTATGAAATACTACGAAGAACAGGATAAAAAGAACATCGAGAGAATCCGGGCCATTCAGAAAGAGCTGCCCTCTTTCTGCCGATCCTTTTTCTATGATATAGCGGACTACACTTCCACCAGGACAAGGCTTGCTTATGCCTACGACCTGAAGGTCTTTTTTGAATTTCTGCACAAAAACAATGCTTACTGCCGGAAAATGGAAATTCCGGAGATACCGATCTCTGTTCTGGATCGCGTTACAAAAGACGATATTCTGGAATATCTGGATTACATGACGCTCTACGACAAAGACGGCCGCGTCATCATGAACAAAGAGCGGGGAAAGGCCAGGAAGATCGCTTCGCTGCGCAGTTTTTACAACTATTTTTTCCGCAGTGAGAAGATTGAAAAAAATCCGGCCTCTCTGATTCCGGTACCGAAGCAGCATGAAAAAGAGATCATCCGTCTGGAACCTCAGGAAGTGGCCATTCTTTTAGATCAGGTAGAACGGGGAGAAAAACTGACAAAATCCCAGTTGAAATACCACAAGATCAATAAAGTGCGCGATATCGCCATTTTGACGCTTCTGTTGGGAACCGGCATCCGTGTATCGGAGTGTGTGGGACTGAATTTAAATGATGTGGATCTGGATAACGGCGCCCTCGTCGTGCACCGAAAAGGCGGCTACGATGCAACGATCTATTTCGGGTTTGAGGTGGAGACAGCCCTGCGGGACTATATGGAAAAACGGGAAGACATGATTCCGTTGACAGGCCACGAGGACGCCTTCTTTATCTCGATGCAGAATAAGCGGATGGGCGTGCGCAGCGTAGAAAACATGGTGAAGAAATACACGCAGAACGTGACCACCCTGAAAAAGATCACGCCCCACAAACTGCGCAGCACCTACGGCACTTCCCTCTACAAAGAAACCGGTGATATTTACCTCGTAGCCAGCGTCCTCGGCCACAGCGACGTAAATACCACCAGAAAACACTATGCCGCCATCAGCGACGAAGAACGCATGAAAGTGACCAATGCAGTCAAACTGCGCAGCACTGACCGAAAATGAAGAACCAGCCCAGATATTTTATTTATCCGGGCGTCCGTCTTTTACAGTTTGCTGATCTCCTCCTGATCCACCAGCCTGATGCCGTTTTTCACCAGCACATCCACTGCTCTCTCATTATCATTCACCCGCAGGATCATGTATGCCACATCCTTCCTGCTTGTGGTAAAAGCATAGGAATATTCAAGATTTATGCCATTTTCGCCAAGCACCGTTAACGTATGTAAAAGGCTGCCCGGCTTATCGGGAATTTCCACCGCCAGAACTTTCGTGGCGGAACAGATATAGCCCGCATCTTTCATCGTGCACATGGTATTGTAGACATCGTCCACGATAATACGGAGAATACCGAAATCCGGCGTTTCCGCGATACACATGGCTCTCATATTGATATTGTTCCCGGAGAGCACTCTGGCAAATGCCGCCAGTCCTCCGGGTTTGTTTTCCAGAAAAACAGAGATCTGTTGTACTGTCATTTTGTTACCCCCTTATTGATATAAATTCCGCCTGTCGATAATGCGGACTGCTTTTCCCTCGCTTCTTGCGATGGATTTGGGCGTTACCAGTTTCACTTTTGCGTAAATACCCAGCATGGATTTCAGAGCATTCACGAGCTGTTTCTCCTTTGCGCTGACTTCGCTGACAGAGTCGGAGAACATTTCAGCTGTCATCTCCACCTGCACTTCCAGTGTATCACTGTTGTTGACACGGTCTACGATGATCTGATAATTTGCCGCATACCCCTTGTTCAAAAGTACGGTCTCGATCTGGGACGGGAAGACATTGACACCCTTGATGATCAGCATATCGTCGCTTCTTCCCATGGGTTTTGTCATCTTCACATGGGTTCTGCCACAGGAACATTTCTCACGCGTCAACACACAGATATCTCTGGTGCGGTAGCGGAGTAACGGGAATGCCTCTTTAGTGATGCTGGTAAATACCAGTTCACCCTTTTCACCCTCAGGAAGTACTTCTCCGGTCTTTGGATTGATGATCTCTGCGATAAAATGGTCCTCATTGATATGCATCCCGGCCTGTGCGCTGCACTCGAAGGATACGCCGGGACCGGAAATTTCAGTCAGTCCGTAAATATCGAAGGCTTTAATGCCCAGAGATTTTTCGATATCGCGGCGCATCTCTTCCGTCCAGGCCTCCGCACCGAAAATGCCGGCTTTCAGTTTGATCTTGTCCTTTAAGCCTCTCTCGTTGATACTTTCGCCCAGATATGCTGCATAGGAAGGCGTACAGCAGAGGATCGTGGAGCCGAGGTCGATCATAAACTGAATCTGTCTGTCCGTATTGCCGGAGGACATAGGCAGCGTCAGAGAGCCTACTTTATGGGAACCGCCGTTTAAGCCGGGACCGCCTGTAAACAGGCCGTAGCCATAGCTGACATGGACAACGTCATCCTTTGTACCGCCTGCCGCCATGATCGCTCTGGCGCAGCACTCGTCCCAGAGATCGATATCATGCTGGGTATAAAACGCTACTACTCTTCTGCCGGTGGTGCCGCTGGTAGACTGGATCCTGACACAGTCTTTTATGGGAACCGCCACAAGACCGTAGGGATAGGCTTCACGCAGATCGTCTTTTGTCAGAAAAGGCAGTTTATGTAAGTCTTCCACTGACCGGATATCCTCCGGCGTTACTCCTTTCCCTTCCATTTTTTTCCTGTAGTAAGGCACATTCTCGTAGACATGCTTTACCTGCTTCACAAGTCTTTCGTTCTGCAGCTTCAGGATCTCCTCTCTGGAAGCGCATTCGATTTCGGGCTGGTAATAATGTTCCATATTCTCTGGTGTCCTTTCTTTTATTGTGTCAGTACCGTTTTATTTTGGAGAAAGATACTTCTTCTGAGCATCCATTGTGATTTTGCCATACACGATAATAACCAGCAGAATAACAACACAGATGACCAGATTGAAATGTGAGATGTGCCAGTATTTTTCATTCAGATAATCAGCGCCGCCGCTGAGCACCACGATAATCCCCATAATAATGGATTTTGGAGACATATATTCAATGTATCCTTTCGGATCATTTGCTTTTTTCAGATCACATCCTTTTCCAACAAGAGCGGAGCTGATCTCTCCGGTCCGTTTCATCTGCACTGCCGCATAGATCAGATAAGCTCCGCTGAGCATAATTAAAATATCCATAAATCCAAGTGTATTTCCCATACTTTCTGATCCTTTCTTCTGTAAAGCAACGTGTTTTAACTCTGTTGCATGATTGCCGTCCCGGAAAAGCAGACAGAAAACCTGAAAATCCGGAAGAATTTCAACTCATTTTATAATCCAAGACACCTTTTTACAACATCTGCCATTTCATCCTTTTCACAGACCGTATCATGTAAAATCGGAGCTGTTCTGATTCCCTCCACAGCTTCCGGTATCTTTACACCGGATAATTCGTGCAGATCATCCGCTAATGCAAAATCGTCTTTTTTACTGTCCTCTTTTCCGAGCGCTTTCATTACACTTCTCGTAAATTTATAAGGGCTTGCGGTGGAAGCGATCACCGTTTTTGTTTCATCTTTTGTCTCTTTTTGATATTTACTGTAAACACAGGAAGCCACAGCAGTATGAGGATCGATGATATAGCCACAGTCCCCGTACACAGAAGCAATGGTTTTTGCAGTTTCAGCCTCGTCCGCATATCCGCCATAAAAATCCTGCAATTTTTCCCGCATTTCTGTCGAAATCTGATATTTTCCTGACGAGGAAAGCTGCATCATGAGATCACTGTTCTTCTTCGCGCTGCATCCGGCGATCAGATAGATCAGGCGCTCTAAATTGCTGGAGATCAGAATATCCATGGAGGGAGAACTGGTCAGCACAAACTCTCTGTTTCTGTCATAGACACCTGTCCTGAAAAAGTCAAACAATACTTTATTTTCATTGGATGCGCAGATCAGTTTCGCAATTGGAAGGCCCATGTTTTTCGCAAAACAGGCAGCAAGGATATTGCCGAAATTACCGGTGGGAACGACTACATTCACAGGTTCGCCGTCAGAAATTTTTCCTTCTTTCAGCAACTGCGCATAAGCATGGACATAGTAAACGATCTGAGGAACGAGACGTCCGATATTGATGGAATTCGCTGAAGAAAGCTGGTAACCGTTATCTGCCATCAATTTTCCAAATTCCTGATCTCCAAAAATCTTTTTCACTCCGTTTTGGGCATCATCAAAATTTCCATGGATACCCGCCACAAAAGTATTGTTTCCCTGCTGAGTGACCATCTGCTTTTCCTGGATCGGACTTACCCCGTTTTTCGGATAAAAAACAATGATTTTTGTCCCCTTTACATCTGCAAAACCCGCTAATGCTGCTTTTCCGGTATCACCGGAAGTCGCAGTCAGAATTACAATTTCATTTTTAACATGATTTTTGTTGACTGCAGTAGTCATTAGATGTGGCAGAATGGAGAGTGCCATATCCTTAAAAGCGATCGTGGCGCCGTGAAACAATTCCAGATAGTATACACCGTCCACGCAGGCGAGAGGTGCGACCGCTTCCGTATCAAATTTGGCGTCATATGCGTTTCTGATACAGGCTCTCAGTTCCTCCTCCGTATAGTCGGAAAGAAACGGCTGCATTACTTCATATGCTGTTTCCTGATAGGTCATTTCTGAAAATTCTTTTAAACTTTTAGGGAGTGCCGGAATATGGTCAGGGAAAAAAAGTCCTCCATCCTCAGCGAGTCCTTTTAAAATGGCTTCCGAAGCAGATACAGCCTCTCCGCCTCCTCTTGTACTGATATATTTTACCATTTGTAATCCTCCTGTGATACCGCATTATGAAAAAAGTCATACTCTTTTCCCTGCGCATGAATATCTATAAAAGTATAGCATATGTATATCCGGCCGTAAACAGATTTATGAAAAAAATTCATGCCTCCCATAGGTGAAAAGTGCCTTACATCTTGTGTCAAACCATCTCATATTATCCGGATTTGTGGCATGACGGTTGACAAAATATAATGCTCCCTGGGACTCGTCTTCCCCCATCAGTACTCTTTCTACCGCCTTCCTTGTTTTCTCGGATACCTTCACACGATAATAGCTGCCGGTGGCCACTGGAGAAAACTGATAGACACCGCCTCCCTTCTGGAACACGACCCCTTTTACCGTGTTGGGAAAACGGCTGCTTTCCACACGATTCATAATCACATTTGCAACTAGCATCCGGCCTTTTTCATCCTCACTTCCGGCTTCCGCCTCCACAATGCGACACAGGATCTCCGTGCTTTCATCATCCAGTAAAATGACATCTTCGTTGACAAGTACATGGTATCCCACTGTCCTTTTGGGGGAAGAGATACTTTGCAGGATATCACCAAAATGAAATACCTCATCAATGTCATTTGCCTCTCTTTCCTCCTGCAGCTCTTCCATCGTCATATTCAAAATTTCTCCGGAAAATTCCTGGTCTAAATCTACTTCTTTCGCATTTACTGCAAACACACCTGTGACCAGCATCGACAGGCACAAAATCAGTGCATAATGTTTATACATAAATATTACCTCCGCTTCCAAAAATATGTATTACTCTATATTTTATGCGAAGGTTGTCCCATACATGTCTGTGAAATAAATGATGTATGACTGATATTATGCTTTTTGCCTGTTTTTTTCTTTTGGCTTCCTTTTTGTTTTATTGGACGGAAGCCTGTTTTCATGTATATTTTCCCTGCCAATCTGGAACCGGACAGGCAGGGAAAATAGGTTTTATCCCCGCCTGTCCGGCGTATACAAATTCGCAGAATAACAAAATGTCTGTCCCGTTCCTCTGCCGGATCTAAATTTTCCCGATATTTGCGCTGAACAGATCCATCATACTCAAATAAGCGTCTGTGGGAGCGGTAACATGCCCGATGGAAAACGCCGCATTTTCATCCCCGGACATGCCGTCCGTCAGGAAATTCTTAAGCCTGGCGTTACTTATCATCTGTTCCTGCAGCAGCTGCGCCTGTTGGTACTTCCGATCCGCCGCCGCTTTTTGGCGCGCGGCTTTTTCCTGCAGCGCAATCATTTCTTTCAGCTTTTTGTGCCGTCTTACCCACCAGGATTCCTCCTCAGAACCGGTTTTTTTACTGCTTCCGGTGTTCATGGGGATGGATTGGCCGATATGCTGGTCGATGGAATCGCCAAATTTTTCCGTGCAGACATTCGGGGAATATCCCGGCCAGGATGAGAAGGGATTATACACCGACCGATTTTCAGCGGTATACCCCAACACCCAGGCCTCATACTCCGGATCGTTTTTCATCTGTTCCCATCCCTTTTCGGAAATGGACCAGAACTCCACATCGCCCCGGTGGGAAGCATCAAAGGGAATACTGTCCATCAGCGCGGTGAAAAATGCTTTGTATTCCTCCATCGTCATATCTTCCCTGGAAATATCCATCGCGCCGTTTTTTTCAAGGACTTTTTTCCCGGCCCTCACCTGCCCCTCCACATGGGCTTTATCTTCAGGATGTCTTCTTATGTAGTCTGCCACCGCACTATTTGCGGTTTTTCCTGTGTTCACGGCGGACGGTGTTTTTGCGGCGGCCTCCGCCTTAGTGACAGAATCTGTAAATCCTGTCCTGTGGGAAGTTTCCTCCGTCTGTTTTTTGATATAGTTTGCAGTATAATCTGCATATTTTGTATAGCCGATCGTTCCGATACTCATTTTAAATTTCCTCCCATATAAGCAAGCGCGGATATCCATTCGGTTCCTCTGTCATTCAGAACCCCTCGCTCTCCAGTAAGGTCCAAGCGAATCTGATCCGTCATCATATTCATTCCAAGGTTATCCATACTTCTCTGGTCCCTGCCGACGCTTCTTACGGTCACATTGCCGTACGTCTCTTTCAGATAGGCAGTGTAGTCTTTCGCCTTTGCCGATAGGGCGCCAGAAGCATTTTCTTTTGCCGAAAGTACACGGTCAAATCGAAAATCATTTTTCTTTTGCATCTCCTGCTCTTTTGCATTTCCGAGCTGCTGCAGAATCTGCTGCAGATAGCTGTCAGTTAAAAATGTCAGATCCATATTGATACATAGCCTCCTTTTTCAAGAAATTTACTGATGTTTGTTCTCTCTTTTCTGTTACTTTTCTTCTTTGCCCTCCTTTCGCGTTTTTGTAAGATGTTCCCAGGTAATTCCTGCACAGATAATAAGCATCCCTTCCGTTGTACATAAGTACAGGATTTTTCAGGATCTTCTCCATGCACCAATACAGACGCATCCTCCTGTTATGCTCTGAGCATAACGGATAAGGTAAATATTGCATAACCGGGCGCATTTTCAGTTTGGCCCGGATACCCTGCAACGGAATAATCCACTGTACCGCCGTATTTTTCCGCGGTCTTTTTCATATTCTCAAAACCGATGCCATGGGCCTGCCTGTCATTTTTCAGGGTTGTTGGGAATTCAGATCGGTGATCCCGCAGAAGCCTGCCGTCAAAGCTGTTCTCAATCTCCAGAAAGAAATACTTTCCTCTTCGGAAAGAGATAAGCCTGATGAAGGGAACAGATTTTAACTCCTTTTGCTTCAGCCGTATACACCCTTCCAGCGCATTATCCAGGGCGTTGCCCAAAATGACGCCTATGTCATAACTTTGAACCGTGAGATCCTCCGGAAACAGTAAATTGTCCGCCTGGAAGGAAAGTTCGGGTATGCGTTCCGTGATCTCATGGTATTTCATGTTTAACAGCGCATCGGCCACCGCATTTCCTGTCCGAAACCGGAAATCAAGCCTGTCAAAACTCTGGTTTAATTCCGACAGATAGGCCGTAAGTTCCGGGGTTTTTTCGGTTTCTTTTTCCGAAAAAAGACGCATCAGAACGGTAAGCGTATTTTTCATGTCATGTTTTATGCTTCGAACCCCGGTATAAAGACGTTCGATCTCCCCGATATGTTTCTGCAGCGTTTCAATCTGCTGTTCCAGAATAATCCGGCTGCTTTTTTCCCGGTTCAGGGAAACCATATCCTGAAACAGCTTCACACTGTACAGAATAGACAAAAGAGATAACAGCAAAATTGCAGGAATTAAAAGCCGCAGAGCCGGATATGTGTCGTATAACAGTGCAGGCATCCCGTCTTCCACCGTAACCATAATGATCCGCAGCAGAATACAGAGAAACAGTCCGGCCATGGCAGGTGTCAGAATAAAAATCAGTTCCGTTCTCTGCATGATATAATTTCTTTCCCGAAAAGCGTTTACGATTTTTTTCAGAGAAAGATAAAGAAGGGATACCCAGACAACCAGACACATAATCTGCAGCGAGGCCGCCGTAAACAGAAGGAGCTGTTCAAAACGCTCCTCTCTGATATAGCCATCCGTAAAGAGCGTTGTCTCAAATTCCAGAATGGGAACACTCAGGCTCATCGTCATATAACCGATAAAAAAGCAGATTTCGTTCAGTGCCATAAAAGCAGTCAGCAAAAAAACAGTAATCACTTTGGCTGCCTTGTAAAAACAAAATGTCAGTATCGTCAGAAAGATACTCTGCAAAATCAGACGGTAAAAGCCCATCATACTGTCCATTCTGCCCTGCAGCAGATACCCGAGCGCGGTTTTGAAGACGCCATAAAAAAATAAGACAGCGACCGCTGTTTTAGATCTGCCGGTCATTTTTTCCGCCAGGAAACTGCCAAGGAAATACTGCAGGCAATATCCCTGCAGGAAGAAAGCGATGACCTCACAGAGAGCCGTCGTTATTTCACCCATAGGAAGCTCCTCCGTTTTTCAGATAGTGCATATATTCTTTCGCAAATTCCTGGTACTTTTCCTTTGCCAGGTAGACCGTCTCACCGTTTGACAGCAGGACGCTGTCATGAAAATATTCCGACACATATGCCATATTAACCAGATAGCCCCGATGGCACCGATAAAATCCCGGCCCCAGTTTTGCCTGCAGTCCATTTAAAGACGCATAGATCTCGATCGTCTCTTTTAGTGTATGCAACTCTGCCTTTTTTCCTCTGCTCTCCACATAGATCAGACTGTTTTTCAGTAATGGGAAAGTTCTGTTTCTGGTTTTGATCAACAAAAGACTGTTCTCATCTTTTTCACGTTTTTGGCTCTCTCTGAAAGCCCGCGTAAAGACCTCTTCAAACTTTTGTGGATCTATGGGCTTTAACAGATAATGAAATGCCGCCACATCGAAAGCCTGAAAAACATAGTCCCTGGAACCCGTTACAAAGATCACGATCGTATCTTCCGATTTCTGATGCAGTTCCCTGGCTACCCTGATACCATTCTTCCCTTCCAGCTGGATATCCAGAAAAACAATATCATAAGTTTTCTCTTTGAGCAGCATGTCTTCCCCATTTGTAAACTCCTCTGTATGGCAACAGGGTTTTGTTTCCTGTATCAGTTTCCTTATCTCGTCACAGATGATCTTCTCATCATCCACTATTGCTATTTCCATCAGAGCCGTTCCCCCGCTATCGCCACATGATCACAATTCAAAAATATGTCTTATCTATTTTATCGGCTTATTTTCTGTTTTTTTATACAATATGGAACGAAACGGCCCTGAACTGGAACAAAACCCTTCTGAAATATATTCACCAATGGAAATAATTTTCCTGAGAAGGATCTGTACATCAGAGACAATATATTCACTTTGTATAATGCATTTGTTATGCATCATGTGTTCACCAAGTACAATGCGTTCACTATATGCAATATATTCATCCTGGGAATGAGAGGCAATAATAGAAACAGAAATGATCTCTCGGAATTCTGATTGATCCTGCCAGCGAAACTCTGGCATTGGACTTT
>OFFO01000031.1_pt1 | contig 118788 bp, 104 predicted proteins | sample 1521441 | NCBI WGS metagenome assembly OFFO01 (sample SAMEA3504097, study PRJEB24116) | mouse gut metagenome | biome: mouse gut; feature: mouse-associated habitat; material: faeces | place: Denmark | collected 2011
TGAGCGGAAAGGACAACTTACAGCTTCATTGTGAGTATATGGGGTATTACAACAAAGGCAGTGTGGAGGAAGCACTTCAAATGCTTGGGCTTTCGGATGCGGCGTATGTTTTAGCTGAAAAAATGCAGTTAAGTAATCATTAGCCATTAACAATGGTTCGGGAGATATATCATTGACCCATGGAGCGATGCCGGATAATTTATCCTGCCATATATCCAGTGGCCCGGACGATGTAACCGTACAGCTTAAAAATGCGGAATTCAGTACCGATACGGACGGATGCAGGGATGGGAGCATCGGAAAGGGAGAAAACAGTTTATCTATCATGAGCAACAGCGGAACAGTAATTGTAAAATAGTTTTGGAGTGTAGAAAGATATGGAACGGTATCATTGGATATTTTGCCCTATATGCGAAAATAAGACACGCATGAAAATAAGGGAAGATACAGATAAGGTCATGGAGCGTATCACCGAGCGAAATTTTGAGATGATGTCGGGGAAATACCAGAAAGAACAGCTTGAAATCGAAGCACGGTTGAGGGAAGTAACGGAAACGCTCAACGAAAGCTACGAGAAATCGCAGGGAATCCGTGACTTCCTCTCCCTTATCCGCAACTATCAAGGTTTAAAGGAACTGGACGCAACGGTTGTAAATGCACTGATAGACAAGATACTTGTTTCGGAGCGTGAGAAGTCAGCAGACGGAACAGTAAAGCAGGAAATCAAGATTTACTATAAATTCATCGGCTTTTTCGGTGAATTACATATCACACCAACAAAGCGGCGGACGGCATTACCTGCTAAACACTGTACGGTGTGCGGCGTTGAATACGTGTCTGGCTCTGGAGTATCGAAGTTTTGTCCAAAGTGCAGGGAAAAAGTAAGAAAGGCTCAAGGAATAGAGACAAAACGCAGGAGCAGGGAGAGAAAAAGGCAGTTATATTAATTGTTGGTAAAAATGCATATTCCGGCAACTTATGAATGGCATGGCTGAAATGATACTATCTATTATAAAAAATTATTTTTACTAATTGACAAGCGCCGGAAAATATTGTAAGATAATTTCAGAAAACGTTTTCCGAGTAAATTAAGAATATTTTTTCGCAGGTCGTACAAGAAGGAGATAATTGAATGGTATCAATCAAAGATGTTGCAAAACATGCAGGCGTAGCAATATCGACGGTATCAAAGGTGCTGAATCATTATCCGAACATCAGTGAAGAAACGAAAAAGAAAGTAAACGCGGCAATCGAGGAACTCAATTTTGTTCCCAATTCCATTGCGGCGGCGCTCTCCTCCAAACAGTCCGGCAGGGTAGCATTGCTGATCAATATGATCACGCAGACACAGGCAATCGACGAGATCGATATGCAATATCTTTCCGGGGCGATCGAACAGGCGATGGAAATGCACATTGATGTGATCACGCTTTTCTTTTCCATGCTGGAGGATAAAAATGTGGAGGAGGTCATACGTTACTTTCAGTCACAGAATATCGAGGGTATTGTGATCTTCGGTATGTCCAAGGAAGATACGGTATTACATGAGCTGATTGAGGCTAAAATATTTAAGATCGTATTAGTCGACGCACCGTTAGTAAATGAAAATACTTCCTGCGTATGGATCGATCAAAAGAAAGCGCAGATCGATGTGGCGAAAAAGACAATTGAAGAGAACAATTGCAAGCGTATCCTTTATATTGCCGGAAAGAAAAACGGGTATGTGACAGAAAAGCGTCTGGAGGGCATCAGACAGCTCGCGGAGGAAGAAAAACTGCAGCTTCTGATCAGGAACGGCGAATTTTCGGAGCTTATGGCAAGAAACATTACGTTCCGGTATGCCAAGAATAAAGACGTGGTCATCTGTGCGTCGGATCTGATGGCGATCGGCGCAATGAAGGCGCTGACGGAGATGGATATTTTCCGTCCGGTTTGCGGATTTGACGGCATTACACTGATGGGATATGTAGGAAAGCAGATGAACACCATCAGACAGAATTTCGGAAGTATCGCTTCGGAGGCGGTAAAAGAAGTATATCGTCTGATGAACGGTTCGGACGGGCAGGAAATCGTTTTACCTTACAGTATAGAACGGCTGCAGTATTTAGACATTATATGTTGACAAAACAGGAGTGAAAATAAGATCAAAAATTTCGGCAGATTGAAGTCTGCCGTCAATAGGGGCATAAGGGTCATAGGGCATAATGATCAGTAAGTCATAGTGACCATGAGACATAAGAAAATTATTTTTTTGGAATAGTAAACGATATCATGGACATGCGGACAGAGCCGCAGGCGGATAAAGCCATGGCAGACTGAACCGCGGATGGGAAAACCCGCAGGCGGAGTATTGATTACCCGCAGAAATGGAGGAAAAAATGAACTTAGAACAGCAGTTACAGGCAATCACACAGAAAAACTACGGTAAAGACGTAAAGGGATGCGACGACAAAGAATTATATTACAGCATTCTTAACTTATCCAAGGAACTGATCGGACAGAAACCCGTTATCAGCGGCGACAAGAAAGTTTATTATATTTCCGCAGAGTTTTTGATCGGGAAGCTGTTATCCAATAATCTGATCAATTTAGGGGTATATGACGAATTGGATGAGCTTTTGAAAGCAAACGGCAAATCCTTAAGCAGGATCGAGGAGATCGAGCCCGAACCGTCTTTAGGAAACGGCGGTCTTGGAAGGCTTGCAGCATGTTTTCTGGATTCTATCGCAACCCTTGGACTTCCGGGCGACGGTATCGGCTTGAATTATCATTTCGGCCTGTTCAAACAGGTATTTGAAGATAAATTGCAGTGTGCGGAAAAGAACGACTGGATCGAGGCCCAGTCATGGTTAAATAAGACGGACGTTTCCTTTAAAGTAAAATTTGGCGACAGGACCGTTACATCCAGACTGTTTGACATCGATGTGATCGGCTATGAGCAGGGTGTGAACAAACTGCATTTGTTCGATATCGAAACGATCGACGAGAGCCTTGTAAAGAAGGGGATCGATTTTGATAAAGAGGAAATTGAAAAGAACCTTACGCTGTTCTTATATCCGGATGATTCCGACGAAGCGGGAAATCTCCTTCGTATTTATCAGCAGTATTTTATGGTTTCCAACGGCGCGCAGCTTATTTTGCAGGAAATGAAAGCAAACGGACATGATCTGCATAAATTATATGATCATGCGGCGATCCAGATCAACGACACCCATCCGACCATGGTCATTCCCGAGTTGATCCGTATTTTAACGGAAGAAGAAGGATTTTCTATGGACGAAGCGATCGACGTGGTAAGCCGTACCTGCGCTTATACCAACCACACGATCCTTGCAGAAGCATTGGAAAAATGGCCTCTTAAGTATTTGGAAAAGGTTGTGCCTGCATTAGTGCCGATCATCAAAGAATTGGATAAGAGGGTGGCAAAGAAATATAAAGATAAGACCGTGCAGATCATCGACGAGGACGACAGAGTGCATATGGCGCATATCGACATCCACTACGGTTATTCCGTAAACGGCGTTGCGGCGATCCACACGGAGATTTTAAAGGATTCCGAGTTAAATAATTTCTACAAGATCTATCCTGAGAAATTCAACAACAAAACAAACGGAATCACTTTCAGAAGATGGCTGCTTTCCTGTAACAGAGAGCTTGCGGCTTTCCTTTCCAAGACGATTGGCGACGGATTTAAGAAAGATGCTGCCCAGCTTGAGAAGTTATTAGAGCATAAAGACGATCAGGCAGTATTGGACGCTATTGCCGCAATCAAGAAAAATAAGAAACAAGAGCTGGTAGATTATGTAAAAGAAGCGGAAGGCGTGGAATTAAATCCGGATTCCATCTTTGACATTCAGGTGAAGAGGCTTCACGAGTACAAACGTCAGCAGATGAACGCGCTTTACATTATCCACAAATATTTGGAGATCAAGGCAGGCAAGAAACCGACCACACCGCTTACTTTCATCTTCGGTGCAAAGGCGGCGCCGGCATATGTGATTGCGCAGGATATTATCCATTTACTGCTTGTGATGCAGGAGATCATCAACAAAGATCCTGAGGTAAGCCCTTATATGCATCTTTTGATGGTAGAAAACTACAATGTAAGCTATGCGGAAAAACTGATTCCGGCATGTGATATTTCCGAGCAGATCTCTTTGGCATCCAAAGAAGCTTCCGGAACGGGTAACATGAAATTCATGTTAAACGGCGCGGTGACCCTTGGTACTTCCGACGGCGCAAACGTGGAGATCCATGAGCTTGTAGGCGACGACAATATTTATATCTTCGGTGAGAAATCCGAGCAGATCATTGAGCATTATGAAAAAGCGGATTATGTTTCCAAAGATTACTACAAGAAGAGCAAAGTAATCAAAGAGGCGGTGGACTTCATCGTAAGCAAAGAAGCGCTGAAAGTCGGACATAAGGAGAACTTGGAAAGACTGTATAACGAACTTCTGAACAAAGACTGGTTCATGACGCTGCTTGACTTAGAAGATTATATCGCTACGAAGGATAAGATGTTCAAGGATTATGAAGACGCGCAGAAGTGGAAGAAGATGATGCTTGTGAACATTGCAAAGGCAGGTTTCTTCTCATCAGACAGGACGATTGAAGAGTATAATAGGGATATTTGGAAACTGAAATAAGGAACCGGGTCGTGGGAAGTGACGGAATATTTTAGTAATAGTTCGATAAAATGCTAGTTTAGAGGCATAATAAGAAAACAGGAAAAGGGTTGAACGGGATGTTGAGGTTCAGCCCTTTTTCTATTTTTGGCTGAGTCCGCTATATTTCACCATAGCTTAGATGGCCAGAGCTGTGTTTGGATTTCTGCCATGAAACCTGAAATGTATTTTTTGGGGGACATTGAGATTAAGCGATTGCCATATATACAACATCAAATCTTTATAGTATAGTAATCATAAGAATTTTATTTTGAATCTATTTTATGATACAAGGGAGAACACCGCCCATGCCGCGCACAGAAAACGTAGAACTGGCAGTACTATGCTTAGTACACGATAAAGACTCTTACCTGCTTCAGGATCGGGTCAAAGAAGACAGGAAAGGCTTATATCCGCCGGGAGGTCATGTAGAGCCGGGAGAATCCATCGTGGACGCCGTGATCCGCGAAATGAAAGAGGAAACAGGTCTGACGGTCATAAATCCCAAACTTTGCGGGATAAAGCAGTTTCCAATAGAGAACGGGCGGTATCTTGTATTTCTATTTCAGACGGACCAGTTTGAGGACGGGATCGTTTCGTCAGAAGAAGGGCAGATGCGCTGGATAAAGAAAAAGGATCTGTCCGGCTTCATTTCTTTTAAAAAGCCTAAACAGTTTTGCTTGCTCCTTGATGTTGAAATACCGATCAGACATCCACATTTTTTACATTGGGATAAAATCTCCAAAGTATATTCAGATAAAGTTTTATCATTTTTCCCTTGTCCTGTATAGTCGTTGCCTATATGCTATAACAGAAGCCTTCCGCTTCCGCCTCCTGAAAGCAAGATTGCAGAAAGGCCTGAATTTTTCAAACATACTTTGTCAGGTGAGTATTTAGATAACATGATCCCGCGGAAAATATTTTAGAAAAACATAGAATATTTTACGAAAATATATAAAATAAAGGATGGACTTTTGCGGTTTTTATGGTACAATAGAGACATCAAAGGAAACAAAAAATTATATTAAATTGGAGGGTTATCATGAAATTTTTTATCGACACAGCTAATGTAGATGATATCAGAAAAGCAAATGACATGGGGGTTATTTGTGGCGTTACTACGAATCCGTCCCTGATTGCAAAAGAAGGAAGGGATTTTAACGAGGTTATCAAAGAGATTACATCTATCGTAGACGGACCGGTCAGCGGAGAAGTAAAAGCGACGACGGTAGATGCGGAAGGAATGATCAAAGAAGGGCGTGAGATCGCTAAGATCCATCCGAATATGGTAGTAAAGATCCCGATGACGGTAGAAGGATTAAAAGCGGTCAAGGTGTTATCCGCAGAAGGAATCAAGACAAATGTGACGCTTATCTTTACGGCAAATCAGGCGCTTTTGGCGGCAAGGGCAGGCGCGACTTATGTTTCTCCGTTCCTTGGACGTCTGGACGATATTTCACAGACGGGTGTGGATCTGATCCGTACCATTTCCGAGATCTTTGCAATTTATGATTTGGATACCGAGATCATTGCTGCCAGCGTGAGAAATCCGATCCATGTAACGGACTGTGCATTGGCGGGTGCGGATATTGCGACAGTACCTTACGGAGTAATTGCTCAGATGACGAAGCATCCCCTTACCGATGCAGGAATTGAGAAGTTCCAAGCGGACTATAAGGCAGTATTCGGAAAATAAAAGTTTACATAAAATATCTTGATTGACCGATGCCGGAATCCTTTGGAACCGGTCCGGATCAATGAAATATAAAATAAAAGAAACGGTTGTGGAGTAGGAAAGTTCTGCAGCCGTTTTTTGCGGTGTATTTTATTGGTATAGTTATAATATTTTATCATTTGGAAGTATTTGTCATACGGCGGTAAACGGTTTATAATGATGGGAGAAAGGAGATCTTTATTATGGAAACGATAGAAGATAAAATAATGGAAGATAAAACAATAGAAAATGGAACAACAGAAAATAAAACAATAAAAAATAAAACAACAGAAAACATGGTAATAGAGAACAAAACGTTTGATACGGAACGGGCGCTGTACGGAAGTAAAGGAGTCGTGCTGAAAAACTGTAACTTTGACGGGCCGGCGGACGGGGAAAGCGCACTGAAGGAAAGCCGGGACATTTCAGCCTTTCATTGTTTTTTTAATCTGCGGTATCCGTTTTGGCACGATAGGGGGCTGTCGATCGCCGATTCGGAAATGACGGATCTATGCCGGGCGGCGCTTTGGTATTCGGAGAAAATAGAAATTGTAAATACAAAGCTTCATGGGATCAAGGCTCTTCGGGAGTGCAGTCAGGTAAATCTGCAGGGATGCGATATTATATCGCCGGAATTTGGCTGGTCCGTACAAGATATGAAGATGACGGATTCCAAAGCGGAGAGCGAATACTTCATGATGCGTTCCCGCAAGCTGCACTTTGATCATGTGCAGTTAAAAGGGAAATACTCTTTTCAGTATATTGAAGATTCCGTGTTTGAAAATTGTGTTTTTGATACGAAAGACGCTTTTTGGCATGCAAAAAATGTGACTGTGAAAAACAGTGTGGTGAAAGGCGAGTATCTTGCCTGGTATTGTGAAAACGTTACTTTCGAAAACTGCAAGATCATCGGAACGCAGCCGCTTTGTTATTGCAAGGGTTTAAAACTGATAAACTGTGAAATGGAAGGGACGGATCTTTGTTTTGAGCGGTCAGAGGTAGAAGCAACGTTAACTACACCGGTCATTAGCATTAAAAATCCTGCGTCAGGCCATATTTATGTACCCGGGGTAGAGGAGATCATTCAGGACGAGGAAGAGGCGCGTGGGAAAGTCATCGTGCAAAAAACCTGTCATTGTGCTTAGTGAAAAGGAAATGAGAGGAAAACGAGAAGGAGGAAAAGGATATGACCTTTCCAATATGGATAAAGTGGAAACGATCTTTGAGAAACAGCTTGAAAAATGCCGGGTCGATTATTTTGATTTTTACTTGTTCCACAATGTCTGCGAGATGAATATCGACGCTTATTTGGATGAAAAATACGGTATTTTTAGCTATCTGATGAAGCAAAAAGAAAAAGGGCGCATCAAACATCTCGGATTTTCGGCGCACGGCGGTTATGAGACCGTGAAACGTTTCTTAGAGGCTTATGGAGAACATATGGAGTTTGGCCGGCTTCAGATCAATTGGCTGGACTGGTCGTTTCAGGATGCGGAGAAAAAGGCAGAGTTGTTAAAGGAGTACCGGATCCCGATATGGGTAATGGAGCCTCTCAGGGGCGGAAGACTGGCAAAACTGTCCGGAGAGGAAGAGAAAACGTTAAAAGCGCTCCGGCCGGAAGAAAGTGTTCCGGCGTGGGCATTCCGCTTTTTGCAGACGGTTCCGGAGGTTACGGTGACGCTTTCCGGTATGTCGGATATGGAGCAGCTAAGTGAAAATATTGCAACTTTTGAAACGGAAAAACCGTTGTCGGAGGAGGAATGGGAGGCGCTGGAAAAGATGGCGGAGGATAAAAAGCCGGGAGCCTGCGTCGGATGCAGAAGTTGTGAAGCCGTCTGCCCGCAGCAGATCAAGATATCCGAAGCGATGGCTGATTTCTATAAAAAGTTGAACGGGTAAAGATTTTTAATTGCAGGATTTATGCCTGTGCGCCGCAAAGCGATAAACGGTTGGCAGCAAACTAGTGGTCCATTTATGGATTTGCGCAGAAAAACAGCGCGGAAATGGAGTAAAAGATGCAAAAAGATTTTCCGTTTTTATATGAAACACATATGCATACAAGCGAAGCAAGCGCCTGTTCCATAGCGGGCGGAAAGGAAATGGCGAGAGCTTATAAAGAAGCCGGATACGCCGGGATCATCATTACGGATCATAATTGGGGCGGGAACACAAGGGTAGACAGGAAACTTTCGTGGAGAGAATGGGTGAAAGAGTTCTTTAAAGGTTACGAGGCCGCAAAAGAAGAGGGAGATAAAATAGGTCTGGACGTCTTTTTCGGTTATGAGGCAGGATATAACGGGACAGAATTTCTCATTTACGGGCCGGATCAGGCATGGATGCTGGCCCATCCTGAAATCCGGGACGCGTCGGTTGAGGAACAGTACTGTTTGATCCAAGAAGACGGCGGCATGGTCATTCATGCCCATCCTTATAGGGAAGAGTGGTATATTCCTGAAATTTTACTTTATCCTGAGTATATAGACGGCGTGGAAGGGATCAACGCCGCCCATTCCAATTCTAAGAGCGCTTTCCATAACGATCCGGAATTTAATCGAAAGGCCGTTGCTTATGCGGGGAAATATCGAAAACCCGTTACCGCAGGCTCCGATATGCATTCTACCGAGCTGTTGGGAGGGGGAGTGGCATTTAAGACCCGTTTGGAAAGTATAGCGGATTACATAAAAAGAATTCGTTCCGGACAAGGTTATGCGCTGACGGACGGAGAAAAATGGTATGACTGTACCGGTCAACCGATGGACTGATCCATCATACAAAAATATGTCCTATTGACGATAGATCCCCTGTCCATTAAAATGGACAGGGGATCTATCGTCAATAGGGAGCAGGCAAGACAGGTATATGGCAAATAACATGGCGGTAAATATGAAAGGATGGTATGGGTATGGCAGAGTTTGACGTAATCATTATCGGCGCAGGGCCGGGAGGGATTTTCTGTGCGTATGAGCTGATGAATAAAAACAAAGATTTGAAGGTATTATTGGTAGAAAAAGGGCGTTCGATTGAAGAAAGGAATTGCCCGAAACGGGTGACAAAACAGTGCGTGGGATGCAATCCTTGTTCCATTACTACGGGATTTGCGGGGGCAGGCGCATTTTCAGACGGAAAACTGTCGCTGTCGCCGGACGTAGGCGGTAACCTGCCCGCTATTTTAGGATATGAAAAGACGATGGAGCTGATCAAAGAATCAGACGATATTTATTTAAAATTCGGTGCCGATAAGAAAATATACGGGATCGATAAGGAAGAGGAGATCCGCGAGATCCGCAAAAAGGCGATCAATGCCAATTTAAAACTGGTAGAATGCCCGATCCGTCATTTGGGAACGGAAGAAGGTTATAAAATCTATCATAAGCTTCAAAAACATTTGGAGAGCGAAGGCGTTACCCTTTTGTTCCATACGATGGTGGAGCGGATCCTGATAGAAAACGACAGAGCTGTCGGCATTGAAACGGAAAAGGGCGACACCTTTTTCGCCAAAGAGATCGTATGCGCCGTAGGAAGGGAAGGGGCTGACTGGTTCAGTCAAAAATGCGGCGAGATTGGGATCGAGACAACGCCGGGAACGGTGGACGTAGGAGTGAGAGTAGAAGTACGGGATGAGGTCATGCAGTTTTTGAACGACAATCTTTACGAAGCAAAACTGATCTATCATACGCCGACCTTTGACGATAAAGTACGGACGTTTTGCACCAATCCTTCGGGGGAAGTGGCGACGGAATATTATGAAGGGGGGCTTGCCGTTGTAAACGGCCATGCTTATAAATCCCAAGAATATAAAACGAGCAATACAAACTTTGCGATTCTGGTATCTAAAAATTTTACAAAACCTTTCAAAACCCCGATCGAGTACGGAAAACAGATCGCCCAGCTTTCGAATATGCTCTGCGGCGGAAAGATTTTAGTGCAGACTTTCGGCGATTTTAAAAGAGGCAGGAGGACGACGGAGGAACGGCTTTGCAGGAATAACCTGATGCCTACGCTGAAAGACGCCGTACCGGGAGATCTTTCTCTGGTATTTCCCCACAGGATCATGGTGGATATTGAAGAGATGATCATGGCGCTGGATAAGGTGACGCCGGGGATCGCGGCGGAGGAAACCCTGCTGTACGGAGTAGAAGTAAAATTTTATTCCAACCGGGTGGTGGTAAACAGTGATTTTGAAACAAGCATAAAAGGTCTGCGCGCCATCGGCGACGGCGCCGGAGTTACCCGGGGGCTCCAGCAGGCGTCCGCCAACGGAATCAGCGTGGCAAGAAGTATTTTAGGTGCAATGAAATCTTAAGTCCGGCGTGAAATCAGAAAGTCCATGGTACTGATTGGCTTTAGCCTTAAGCCTTACACCGGGAAGTATCCGAAAACACGCGCTAAAGCGGGCAGATGGGAGTCGGTATGTTAAAAGAAAGAAAATTTTATATAAAAAAAGCGGCGGTAGCGGTCGGTCTGGCGGCCGGTATGCTTTTGACCGCCTGCGGCTCGAAAGGGGATGCGGATACCAAGGTGGTTTTAACTACCGGATTCGGAAAAGACGAGATCTTCCGGATAGAAGGCATTTCCTGTACCCTGCCTGAGATCATGGTCTATCTGACCACGACCCAGAACCAGTATGAAAGCGTCTACGGGCCTAAGATATGGGAGGCGGACCTAAACGGGATCACGTTGGAAGAGAACGTGAAGGAGACGGTGCTTGCCAAAATGGCGCAGGTAAAGACGATGAATCTTTTGGCAAAACAGCATGAAGTAACGCTGGATGAAAAAGAAGAGGAAAAAGTAAAGGAGGCGGCCCACGCATATTACGCCGGCCTGAACGAAACCGAGATCAGGAAAATGGATATTTCGGAAGAGACTATTGAAAAACTGTATGCCGAGTACGCGCTTGCGGATAAGGTCTATGAATATATCATCAAAGATATCAATCCGGAGATCAGCGACGACGAAGCGAGGACGATCACGGTAGAGCATATTCTGATCAAGACATATACGCTGGACGGAGCCGGGAAAAAAGTTCCTTATACGGATCAGGCAAAGGCGGCAGCATATGAAAAAGCGAAAGAAGTTTTGGCGTTGGTACAGGCGGGAGAAGAAGACTTTGAGGCGCTGCTCAAAAAATACAGTGAAGATCAGACCGCCACTTATTCCTTCGGTAAGGGGGCGATGGAACCTGCTTTTGAAGACGCTGCGTTTAATCTTGGTAAGGGAGAGATCAGCGGCATAGTGGAGACGGAGTTCGGTTATCACATCATTAAATGTATCAGTACTTTTAACAGAGAAGAGACGGACGCCAATAAAGTGAAGATCGTGGAAAAGAGAAGGGAAGAAGTATTCGGGGAAGAATATGACAAGTTTGTCAGTTCTTTGACACGAAAGTTGAACGAATCGCTTTGGGAAGAAGTCAGCTTCATAAACGACACGAATGTCAGTACTGAAAATTTCTTCGATGTGTATGACGAATATTTTAATTAGTGTATGAAAACGGTAATTTACAAAAATTTTATAATTCGGAAAGTCCCGAGAAATCGGGACTTTTTTGCGATTATTAGCACTCTTGCGAAATGAGTGCTAAAATTCTATTGACTTAATTTCTATTACGCACTACAATAGCAATAGTAAAAAAAGTAACGGTTCGCTTCGCTCTATCGTCATATCGGAAAATGGTTTTGTTTCGGCAGTTTTGGCGGTAGCAGGCAATCGTTAAAGGCAAGTGAAGAAAAAAGAAAAGGAAGTGTGTAGAAATGGCGGCAAAACGCGGCAGTTTATCAATTAACAGCGACAATATTTTCCCGATCATCAAAAAGTGGCTGTATTCCGACCACGATATTTTTTACAGGGAACTGATCTCTAACGGGTGCGATGCGATCACAAAATTAAAGAAACTGGATATGATGGGAGAGTATGCTCTTCCGGACGGTTATAAGGCGAAGATCCAGGTCATTGTAAATCCGGAAGAAAAGACTTTGAAATTCATCGACAACGGTCTGGGCATGACGGAAGAGGAAGTGGAAGAATATATCAATCAGATCGCTTTTTCCGGCGCTACGGATTTTATCGAGAAATATAAGGACAAGACCAATGAAGACCAGATTATCGGTCATTTCGGACTTGGTTTTTATTCCGCTTTTATGGTGGCGGACGAAGTACACATCGATACGCTTTCTTATAAAGAAGGGGCAAAACCGGTTCATTGGGAATGCGACGGCGGTACGGAATACGACATGGAGGAAGGTTCCAAGAACGAGGTGGGAACGGAGATCACCTTGTTTTTAAACGAGGACTGTCTGAAGTTCTGTAACGAATATGAAGCGCGGAGCGTGATCAAAAAATACTGTTCGTTCATGCCTACGGAGATTTATCTATCCAAAGCGAACGATACCGCGACGGAAACGATCAAGCCGGAAGAAAAGCTAGATACCGATACGGTGATCGAAACGATCAAACCGGAAAAAGAGGACGAAGAAGAAAAATTAAAGATCAAAAGGCGTCCCGAGCTTTTGAACGAAACGACGCCTCTTTGGGCGAAACATCCCAACGAGTGTACCAAAGAGGAATATCTGGAATTTTACCGCAAAGTATTTAACGATTATAAGGAACCCTTATTCTGGATTCATTTAAATATGGACTATCCTTTTAACCTGAAAGGAATTTTATATTTCCCGAAGATCAACATGGAGTACGAATCTATCGAGGGAACGATCAAGCTGTATAACAATCAGGTATTTATTGCGGATAACATCAAAGAAGTCATTCCCGAATATCTGCTGTTGTTAAAGGGCGTGATCGATTGTCCGGACCTGCCGCTCAACGTATCGAGGAGCGCATTGCAGAACGACGGATTTGTAAAGAAGATTTCCGAATATATCTCCAAGAAAGTGGCGGATAAGCTTTCCGGTATGTGCAAGACGGAAAAAGAAGAGTATGAAAAGTATTGGGATGACATCAGCCCGTTTATTAAATTCGGCTGCTTAAAGGATGATAAATTCTGCGAGAAGATGACGGATTACATTTTATTCAAGAATCTGGACGGCCAGTATATGACTCTGCCCGAATGCCTTGAGGTGAATAAGACCGATCCCGATGAAGCGGACGGGAATGGAGAAGGGAACGAAGCTTCTGCAGTAGATGAAAACGGAAATAAAGTCGAAGCGGAGACGGTAGACGAAAACGGGAATAAGGTCCAGACGGAAAGCACAGACGAAAACGCGGACAAGGCAGAAGAAAGCGGGACGGCGGTAGACGAGGACGGTAATCAGGTCGAAGCGGAAGTAGTGGACGAAAACGACGGCGATGCGGCAGACAGCGGGGACGAAGATGCCGACGGCGAAGAAGATAAAAAGGAAAAGACCGTATATTATGTTACGGATGAAGTGCAGCAGAGCCAGTATATCAATATGTTCAAGGCAGCCAAAATGGATGCGGTAGTGCTGACGCATAATATCGACCAGCCCTTTATTTCCCAGTTGGAGGCAAAGAACGAAGGCATTAAGTTCAAACGTATCGACGCGGACTTAGAAGATACGTTAAAAGCGAAAACCTCCAAGAAAGCGGAAAAAGAAATGGAAGAACAGGCGGAAGAGATCGCAAAGATCATGAAAAAGGCTTTGAAAAAAGATCATCTTACCGTGAAGGTAGAGAAACTGAAAAATAAGAAGATTTCTTCCATGATCACCTTATCCGAGGAAAGCAGGCGGATGCAGGATATGATGAAAATGTATTCCATGGGCGGCGCGGGAATGTTCGGCGCGGAAGGAGAAGGCGAGACGCTTGTCTTAAACGCGAACCATCCTCTCGTACAGTATGTGGTGGAACATAAAGACGGGGACAATACGAAACTGATCGCGGAACAGCTTTACGACCTTGCCAAGATCCAGCATGCGCCGTTAGAGCCGGAGGCAATGAGTAAATTCGTAGCGAGAAGCAACGACATTATGATGCTGCTTGCAAAATAAATGAGACAGACAGGGAGGGTATCCGGGGGTCCGGATATCCTCTTCTTTGGGTTTACGGTAGGATAGCAGCCTGTCAGGGAAGGAGAGTACAGATGAAAGCAGTAAATTTATATATTCTGACCAGAAATACGAATCCTCAATTATACGGGGAATATGAAAATATATTGGCGGGCCGTGCAGAATGCCAGAAGGTAAGGCAGGAGGAGTTTCAGTGCCTGAATGCGCTAGTGGGTGAATTGATGGAAAACGGTTTATCCGTCAGAAATTTGGATGGTTTTTATTATTCCTTTACGATAGAACAAATCGGAAAAGAATTTGACCTGTTAAAGATAGCGCATCATGAGACGGTATTGAATCTGGAACTGAAGAGCCGTCTGATTCCGGAAAAGGACATCGAAAAGCAATTAGTAAAAAACAAGCATTATCTGAACTATCTGGCTCCTGAAGTCAGGCTGTTTACTTATATTCAGGAAACCAATGCCTTTTATAAATTAGAAGCCGGAAGACTGCGAAAAAGTACCGTAAAAGAAGTGATCCATGAAATAAAAAAGATGAAGAGCTTTGAAGAGAGAGATATCAGCCGGCTGTTCAGGGTAAGGGATTTTTTGATTTCGCCGTTGAACACGCCGGATAAATTTTTAAACGGCCAGTACTTTTTGACGCAGCAGCAGGAAGAAATCAAAAAAGAGATAATAAAAGATATAGAAAAAAACGGGACGTTCAGACTGTGGGGAATCACAGGTTCGGCGGGAACAGGGAAAACGCTCTTATTATATGATCTGGCAAAAGCCCTCCGGCAATATGGGAAATGCTGCATCGTACATAGCGGGATGCTGTGCGATGGTCATAGATATTTAAATGATGAGTTCGGCCATGTCGATGTCTATGAACCGAAATCGGCCGTCTATAATTTGCTGATTCGGTATGATTTTATTTTCGTGGATGAGGCGCAGCGCATCTACAATAAAAATTTAAATATAATTTTGGAGGCGGCGAAAGACAAAGGTATGCCCTGCGTCTTTTCCTACGATTATTTTCAAGTGCTGTCCCATAAGGAACAAAGGAGAAACATACCGGAAAAGTTAAGGAGCGTACCGGGGTTTCAGGAAAGAAAACTGACTGACAAGATCCGGTCAAATAAAGAGATCGCTTCTTTTATCAGGAATCTGATCGATCTAAACGATAAATCACGAATCCCGTACAAATACGAGGATATTGAGGTAGTATATGCGAATAACGAAGAAGAGGCGGACGACATTATAACCTATTATTCTAAAGAAAGAAACTATAAGTTTATCGGATATACACAGTCCAGATATTATAAAAATTCCATCGATCATTTTCCGGGAGAAATAAATACGCATGAAGCGGTCGGTCAGGAATTTGATAATGTTATGATTATGATGGACGGGAATTTCAGATACCATGATAACGGAAGGTTACAAGGGAAAAAGCATCCCAATCCGGACTATATTTTTTATAAATTGTTATATCAGGGAGTGTCAAGGCCAAGAGAAAAGCTGTGCATTTTAGTGATCGGCAATATGCCGTTGTTTGAAAAGATATTGTCGATCAAGAGCGGATGCGGCCGTTTTTCAGGAGAGAACCGGAGTGAGTAACTGCATAAGAAAATTGGAAGGAATGGAGGATTTACCGCCATTTTACGCCGATGCAACCTGTAGTTAACATGAAAAAACTAAAAAGCAACACAAAATGGATAGAGTTTACATCCTGTATTTTCTATCATGGTTCTATCATTTATAATAAATGTAAGAGGCATCCGCGCGGACCAGCCGGACAGAAAAACGAATGTGCCGGTACATAATCTTTGCCATACCGTTATAAATGAAATAAAACCGAAAGGAAATACTTTACTATGAGTTTAGGAGAAAACTTACAATTTTTAAGGAAGAAAGAAAACATTACGCAGGAACAACTGGCGGAGAAGCTGGAGGTGTCCAGACAATCCGTATCGAAATGGGAATCGGACACTACCTATCCGGAAATGGATAAACTGTTGCAGATCTGCGAGATCTTCCGCTGCAGTATGGACGATCTTGTAAGAAAAGACATTAGTGTCATTTATGTGGAGGACAAAGCGCAATATGACGCCCATATGAACCGGTTCAGTAAAAGGATCGCACTCGGGGTAGGACTGATCCTGTTTGGAATCTGTGTTTCCCAATTTTTACAAATAGGGATGCCGCCGGAAGGGAAACTTATGACCGCGGTGTTTCTTATCTTTTTGATCATAGCGGTAGCGATCTTTATTGTTGCGGGGATGCAGCACAGCGAGTTTGAACGGAAAAATCCGTATATAGAAGAGTTTTACACGGAAGAAGAAATAGACCGTTTCAACCGTAAATTCCCCGTCATGGTCGTAACGGGCGTAGTGTTGATTTTGGTGGGCATGATCGTCAGTTCGTTAGGTGAAGGCGGCCTGCAGGCAGAAAAAGAATTTGCCGATTCGCTCTTTTTTCTGTTTATATCCGTGGCGGTTCCTATTTTGGTGTATGCGGGGATACAAAAAGGAAAGTTCGATATTAAAGAATACAATGCGATACACAATAAAGAAACGGAAGAATATAAAAGAAACCGGCTGCTGGGAGCGGCCTGCGGCTGTATTATGATGGCCGCATTCATCCTTTATCTGATTTGCGCATTAGCCTTCCATCAATGGGGAATGCCTACCGTGATCATTTTTCCGGTATTCGGGATCCTCTGCGGGATTGTGAGCGTGGTACTGAATATGAAAAAATAGAGGGCGGCCGGAGGATTGTAATAAGATTCTGTCAGACTGTTACGGAGTATCGGCCCCGCCCTGTATATGCAGTGCGATCCCTTCATTCCCGTATCCCGGGCCGGCCACAAACTGTACGACGGAGTCCGTCAGCATGGCTTCATCCGGAAAATGCACATGGCCGGCAAGGACGCATACGACAGGGGAATCTTCGCCTAATATCTTATCCTGAAAGGCTATTGTATTGGCGTCGGGAAAGATGCCGCCCCGGTCCGCCATGCCGACGGAAACGGGACTGCTCCATACCGTAGAGGCCTGTTCAAGCAGCGTTTCCGTGGAAAAGGGCACATGCAGCAGGACGATAACGGGTTTTCCCATGGCAAGCGCTTCTTCCATAACGGGAAGCGCCTCCGCTTCTACCTGATTGGAACTGTTATCTACGCAAAGGATGACCAGTTCTTCGTATTCCGTAATGGAAGCAGCGGGATTTTCTTTCATAAAAGGAGCGAACAGAGGGCGGTATTGCTGTCTGCCCGTTTCCGTCATATATTCCCAAGGATAAGTCCAGTCGTGATTTCCTAAAGTATAACAGTAAGGTATCTTTAAGGCGTCCAGATTTTGCGCTAAAAAGTTTAAATTTGCTTCGGAAGGAAAATCAATGATATCGCCGCCTAAAAGCAGCATATCTGTTTCCGTCTCATTGGCATATTCCATCCATTTCGGAAAATTTTCATAAGAGTCTTTGCCGTCGGCGTCTTTAAAAAGTCCGGTACGCGGCAGGGCGTTCTCCGTTACCTGCGTATCTTCCGTGCCGTCTAAAACGATCATATGGGTATCGGAAAGAAATAATAGATCGTAGTTTTTTTCGATCCCCGGAATGACAAGCGTCTTTTGGGCGATATGCAGACCGGAATATTTGTTCTTATCTATGGCAGGCGTATTTACGCTTTCCGATTCCTGCACGGAGGCGGCAGGCGGATTATCGGGAAGGGATGGAGCGCTTGGACTGCCGGCCCCGCAGCCATATAATAAGAAAGCGGACAATATGCAGAAAAAAAGAGTTCCTGTTTTTTTAGTTATCATAGCATTCTCCATTTCCGCCGTCCGGCTATTCGGCACTCTCCACGATTTTGGTATCGGAGCTGCCGGCAATGGCCTGCCCGATTACTGCCGCCGTGAGGCGCTTAAAATTGCTTCCGGAAGAAGTTGCGCCCGTTAAGGCGTCCAGATCGGAGGCATTTTGCCTCTCAAGCAGTTCGGCGGCGTAATAGCGGGTATATTCGTTGGGATAGGTACCGGTAACAGACTCCATATTTTGCATATAGGCATTGTCCCACGCCTTGATATAGCCGCCCGGGTCTTTGGCGTTAAATTCCGTGTAAACGATCTTATTGTTTTTTACCATAATACAGATATATTCCTTCCAGCCGTGGGAATAATCGGACATTTCGGCGCTGTAAAAGCCGTCCTGCATCTTTGGGGCGGACCCGCAGCCGGACAAGCCAAAAGTCAATATCAATAATCCTAATAACAGTTTTTTCTTCATCATGAACCTCCAATCGTCTAATGAACTTCCGTCTGCTTATTCCCTGATCTTAACCTGTGAGACGTAATTTTTTAAATCTTCGGCCTGCGCTAAGGACTGTGCCGCCATTTCGTCATTTCTGTCGGCGATGTTGCGAAGGGCGAGAAGACTGCCGCCGGCGTTGTTGACCGCGTCAGTCTGTTCTTTCACTGTGTCGGCAAGGCGGCAGGAAATATCCCGGTACTGGCCGGTAAGATCGGAAATCTCCTGAAAGGTTCTGGCCGTCTGATTTGCCGTATCGAGGCCGGCCTGAATGGTTTCTGCGGATCTTTCGATCAGACTGCTTGTTTCCTTCAGCGCCTGGGCGGTCTGGGTGGAAAGTTCCCGGATCTCTTCCGCCACGACGGAAAAGCCTTTTCCGGCTTCTCCCGCTCTTGCGGCTTCTACGGAAGCGTTCAGGGACAGGAGGTTGGTCTGACGGGAGATATTATCGATCATCAGGCTGACCTTCGATATTTCGTTTACGGACTCATGGATCTGGGACATAGAATCCAGCATATCCTGCATATAGTCCCGTCCCAGATTTGTTTTCTCGGTTGCCATTTCCGCACATTGTTCAATCATAAGGACGTTATCCCTGTTTTTATCGATGGAAGAACTGATTGCAGCCATATTGCGTTCCATGTCGCTTAAAACGTCGGTCTGTTCTTTGGAACCGCTCAGAAGCTGCCTGGCGTTGTCGGCTACTTCCAGCGAGGAGCGGTTCATTTTTACCATCGTCTGGTTGAGGGCGTCCGTGATGTTGCAGAGTGAATCCCGTATGGAAGAAAAATCGCCCTTAAAATCGTCGGGAATATCGTTCGCATAATTGCCCTCGGCAAGCGTGCTCAAAGACACCTGAATATTCTGTATGTAGCGTCTTAAGCTGGAGACGGTGCTGGAAAGCGCTTCCGTCAGGATACTTGTCTCGTCATTGGTGTGGGACAATATGACTTCGTCGGAAAGATTGCCTGCCGATAGCGCCTCCAGCCTTGAGGTCGCAGAGGACAGCGGGCCGGAGATGCGCTGGGAAACAGGCACCATAACGACGGCGGCAGCAAGTAAAAGGAGGAAGGCGAGCAACAGGGAGATCCCCGCGGACATATAGGTGGTCTTCATAAACTCGATCCTTGGCGCATATAAAAATAAAGCCCAGTTTGTTCCCGCGATCGGCGAATATCCCGTATAAAATATCTGATAACCGATCCGGTTTCCCAGTTCCATTTTTTGGGAGCCGGTTTGGAAAGCAGTGATCTTATGGAATTGATCCACATTGCCGGCGGAAGGATATAATTCGTAAACATTGAGCCCGTCGATGATATTTTGCACGTTCCTGTCGCCAATGATATCTCCGTTTTCATTGATGATGCAGGCGCTGCCGGTGTCGCCCAATACAAGCGGGTTTAAAACGTCGCTTAACAGATCGTATTTATAACTGCCGATCAGATATCCTGTGACTTGATCTTCCAGTTTTAAGGGCGCTCCTACGCAGAGCTGGAGAGTGCCCTCGTCATAATAGGGTTCGCCGATGGTGATATTGCCGGTCCGGGTCATCATGGAATAGTATTTCGTTTCGGCAATAGAATCCGGCGCCATAGCGTCTCCGTAAAGTTTCTTTCCTGCGGTATCATAGGATGCCAGCCAGACAAATTCTATCTGCAGTTTGATCGTATCCAAACGCGCCTGTTTTTCTTCAGGGGAAATGTTTTCGTGGAGAAAAACTTCTTCCGTCGAAAAGTTGAACATCCGTTCCGTGAGAAGATGCAGATTGGAACTGACGTTTTGCGCGGCGATCCGGGCCGCGATCTGCATACTGTCCAACTGCATGGCGTCGGTAGAGCGGACGCTGCCTTTGAACATGATTGTGGTGATCAGCGCCGTAGTCAGTATAGCTGCGGACATTACATAAAAGATAATTTTGTGTTTTAAATCATGGTAATTCTTCATGGTAAGACTCCTTTACTGCGTGTACCTCATTCTCTATCACATTGATTTTTATGTTATCACAAATAGGAAAAATTGCCTAGTGGCATTTTCCATAATTCTGACCTGTGTCCGCAACGAAACATTTTTCAGGATCGTATCTTAAATTCTAAAATAAATTAAGCTTATAAAAAATAAAAATCATTGTAAAATATAAAAATCATTGTAAAATATGCACAAATTTCGAAAGTATTCTTTTCGTATAAGTTACAAAGTTATAAAAACAGACTTGTCAAACGGGTTCGATAATGGTATTATGAAACCGTTATCGGAAACGTTACCGATAACGGTTTCATTCATTTCCTAATACAGGAAATAAAAAGAAAAGGAGAGGTATATTTTATGAAAAAGAAACTTTTAAGCGCACTTTTGAGCGTATCCATGATCGCTGCTATGCTTGTGGGCTGCGGCGGCGAAGGAAATGCCGACAGTAAGACACCGGAAACAAAGGCACCGGCAGAAAACGATGCAGAAGCGCCGGCGGAAAATGATGCGGAAGCACCGGCAGACAATGACGCACAGGCAAATGCAGGCGGCGGCAGCGTATATTATCTGAACTTCAAACCGGAAGTAGACGAGGTCTGGCAGGAGATCGCAGCGGCTTATACGGCAGAGACCGGTGTGGAAGTTAAAGTAGTTACGGCGGCAAGCGGTACTTACGAAGAAGTATTAAAATCCGAGATCGCAGGCAGCAATGCGCCTACTTTATTCCAGATCAACGGACCGGTAGGATATGCAAACTGGAAAGATTACTGCATGGATCTGACAGATACGGATCTGTATGCGTCCCTTTCCGACCAGAGTCTTGCGGTGACGGGAGACGACGGTAAAGCATACGGCATTCCTTATACGGTAGAAGCATACGGAATTATTTACAACGACGCTATCATGCAGAAGTATTTTGCAATGGACGGCGCGGTTGTAACAAGCGTAGACGAGATCAATAATTTCGATACTTTAAAATCAGTAGTAGAGGATATGCAGGCTAAAGCGGCAGACTTAGGGATCGACGGCGTATTCGCATCTACCTCTTTGATGCCCGGCGAGGACTGGAGATGGCAGACACATACGGCAAACCTTCCGATTTATTATGAATTTGAAGAAAAAGGCGTCAGCGATGCGGATGAGATCACTTTCTCATACGGAGAGAATTTCAAAAACATCTTTGACCTGTACATTAACAATTCAACCTGCGCACCGGGATTACTCGGCAGCAAAGACGTAGCTTCTTCCATGGCGGAATTTGCCTTAGGAAAATGTGCGATGGTACAGAACGGTAACTGGGCATGGAGCCAGATCGCAGAAGTAGACGGCAACGTAGTAGTGGAAGGAGACGTACATTTCTTACCGATCTACACGGGCGTGAGCGGAGAAGAAAATCAGGGCTTATGCATCGGTACGGAAAACTACTGGTGTATCAACAGTCAGGTTCCGGCAGAAGACCAGCAGGCAACTTTAGAGTTTGTAAAATGGATGATCAATTCTGACGCAGGAAAAGATTACATGGTTAACAGATTAGGAAACGCAGCGCCCTTTACCACATTCGGCGACAGCGAAAAACCTTCCGATCCTTTGGCAAAATCCATGTTAGCTTCTATGGAAAGCGGAAAGACGGCAGTGCCGTGGGCATTTACCGTATTCCCGAGCCAGGATTTCAAAGATGATTTCGGCGCGGCATTGTTAGAGTACTGCAACGGAAACATGACATGGGAAGACGTTACGGCTCTTGTAGTATCCAGATGGGCAGAAGAAAAGGCGGCAGTTGCACAGTAAAAGCCTTGAGGGAAAACAGAATAGAGTTGTCATAAAAGAAAGTGGGGCACTTCGCAGCTTAGCCTGCGAAGCGCCTTTTTAAATCTTTGAAGCGAAGTAAAAAGAAACGCCGCAGGATGCTGCCGTACTGCTTCGTTGATATCCGTCAGAGGTACGTTTCTTTTCCGGCTGCGTACCCCAATGGCAGACGGAACGGAGGGACATCCGGCGGATATCAACAGAGGCAGTGCATCAGGAGACGGCGGCGGATTTAATGCTGCGCCAGAGGCGCAGATTGAAGTAGGAGGGAAAACCATCATGGAAAAAACATTAAAAAAATATTTTCTTGTTTTTACATTACCGACTCTGGTAGCGTTCGCATTTGCATTCATCATACCGTTTGCACAGGGAATTTATTTATCTTTTTGTAATTTTACAACGGTATCCAATGCAAAATGGGTAGGTTTGGAAAACTATAAAAAGGCGTTTGGCAGCAGTCAGGGCTTTATGAATGCCTTTGGATTTACGGCGGGATTTACGGTGATCAGCATCATAACGATCAATGTGATCGCATTTTCGCTTGCGCTGCTTTTAACAAGAAAGATAAAGGGGACAAATCTTTTCAGAACCGTATTTTTTATGCCGAACCTGATCGGCGGTATCGTACTTGGTTATACATGGCAGCAGATGATCAACGCCATTCTTTATTCTTATGGCAAGACGATCGTATCGGACGCTAAATTCGGTTTTATCGGTTTAGTGCTTTTGATGAACTGGCAGATGGTCGGATATATGATGATCATTTATATTGCAGGATTACAGAACGTACCGACGGATCTTTTAGAGGCGGCGCACATTGACGGAGCGACGAGCTGGCAGACGTTGATCAAGGTCAAACTGCCGATGGTTATGTCTTCCATCACGATCTGCGTATTCCTGACTTTGTCCAACAGTTTTAAACTTTTCGATCAGAACAAGGCGCTCACCAACGGCGCGCCGATGAATAAAACCCAGATGCTGGCGTTGAACATTTACGAGACTTTTTACGGAAAAACAGGCTTTGAAGGAGTCGGTCAGGCCAAGGCGGTCATGTTCTTTATCGCCGTTGCGGTCATTGCATTACTCCAGTTATCATTTACGAGAAGTAGGGAGGTAGAACAATAATGACAAGTAGAAAGAAAAAAACGGCGGACGCCATTATATTTGTATGTTTGATCGTCTTCGCACTGGTCGTATTATATCCGTTGTTCTTTATTTTAAATAACTCCTTTAAAGGAAAATTTTTTATCAGCTCCGATCCTTTTTCTTTCCCCAGCGCGGAAACTTTTTCAGGATTGAAAAACTATGTGAACGGGCTTACGAAAACGGGACTTTTGAGCGCCGCGGGCTGGTCTTTCTTTATTACGATCATTTCCGTTGCGCTGATCATCCTGTTTACGTCCATGACGGCGTACTATATAACAAGGGTAAAATCAAAGGTCACCTCCATGTTATATTACATGTTTGTTTTTTCAATGATCGTGCCTTTTCAGATGGTAATGTTCACAATGTCTTCACTTGCTGATAAATTTCAATTGAAAAATCCGCTCGGTATGTGTATTCTATACTTAGGGTTTGGTGCAGGACTGTCGGTATTTATGTTTTCGGGTTTTGTGAAGTCTATTCCGCTTGAGATCGAAGAAGCGGCTATGATCGACGGATGTAATCCGCTGCAGACATATTTCGGCGTGGTGTTTCCCATTTTAAAGCCGACGGCGATCACCGTTGCCATTTTAAATGCAATGTGGATATGGAATGACTTCCTGCTCCCTTATCTTGTGATCGGCGTCAGTACGAAGTATAAGACGATACCGGTAGTCATACAGATGTTAGTAGGATCTAACGGTAACAAGGATATGGGCGCACTTATGGCGATGCTTGTATTATCCATAGTCCCGATTATTATTTTTTATCTGACATGTCAGAAATATATTATTGAAGGTGTTGTTGCAGGTGCAGTAAAAGGTTAAATATCTCCGCTGCCCCGGACAACGGAAATGGAGGAGAAAATATGAGAAAAAGCGGTATTCTTTTACCAATATCCAGCATTCCGTCAAAATATGGGATCGGAACTTTTTCGAAACAGGCTTATGCATTTGTGGATTTTTTAGAGAGGGCAGGGCAGACGTTGTGGCAGATACTGCCGCTTGGACCTACGGGGTATGGGGACTCCCCCTATCAGTCGTTTTCTACTTTTGCGGGGAATCCGTATTATATCGATCTGGAAACGCTGATAGAAGAGGGGCTTTTAAAAAGGTCGGACTGCAGCAAATATGATTTTGGGGACAATGCAAACTATGTGGATTATGAGAAGATCTACAATTCCCGCTTTAAAGTGCTGAGAAAAGCATATGAGAACAGCGAGATCGAAAAAGACGGGAAGTTTAAAAAATTTGCGGAGAAGAACGCATACTGGTTAGAAGATTACGCGCTTTTCATGGCGTTAAAAAATTCTTATGACGGGAAAAGTTTTTTGGAGTGGGATGAGGACATAAAACGCAGGAAACCGGAAGCAATGGAAGAGGCGAAGAAGCAGTATGCAGACGAGATCCTCTTTTTCAAATTCCAACAGTATGAATTTGCGAAACAATGGGAAGGGCTTAAGAAGTACGCTAATGAAAAAGGGATCGAGATCATCGGCGATATCCCGATCTATGTTGCGCTTGACAGCGCCGACACATGGGCGAATCCTGAACTTTTCCAGTTTGATAAGGACGGAATGCCGATCGGAGTCGCGGGATGCCCGCCGGATTCCTTTTCGGCAACGGGGCAGCTTTGGGGGAATCCGCTCTATAAATGGACTTATCATAAGAAAACAAATTACGAATGGTGGATGAAGCGGATCGCATACTGCTACGAGCTGTATGATATCGTGCGTATCGATCATTTCCGTGGATTTGACGAATACTATTTTATACCCTACGGAGACGATACGGCGGAGTTCGGGCATTGGGAAAAGGGTCCGGGATATAGCATCTTTGAAGCGATGAAAAAAGAACTGGGTGAAAAGAAGGTGATCGCCGAAGATCTGGGATTTTTGACTGATACGGTCATTGAACTGGTGGAAAAGTGCGGATATCCGGGCATGAAGATTCTGCAGTTCGCTTTTGATTCCAGAGAAGAGAGCGATTATCTTCCCCATAATTACAAGCGTAATTGCGTCGTATATACGGGAACCCATGATAACGATACGACGCTTGGCTGGTATAAGTCCTTTAATAAAGAGGATAAAGCGTTTGCCAAAAAGTATTTACATATCACATCCGAGGAAGAGATAGAATGGGAATTTATCCGTGCGGCGCTCGCGAGCGTGGCGGATACGGCCATTATACCGATGCAGGATTATTTAGGGCTTGGCACCGAGGCGAGGATCAACATTCCTTCTACTCTTGGGATCAACTGGAAGTGGCGTATGGGTGCGAAAGACTGTACAAAGAAACTTGCGGACAGGATTTATAAGATCTGTAAATTATATGGAAGGGTCATCGAAAAGACGGAGCCGGATACGGATCCGGAATGATATCTGCAGGCAGCGGGCTAAGACCGGGCAGATCCGGTTTTGGCTGCTGCAAAGGTTAGGATCCCCCCACAGCCGCCTGCTGCGGGGGATTTGATTTATCTTATAGGAAAGTCCGTCGCAGGACGGATCTGGAATCAGAAAGCGACGGAGTCACTTTTTTACCATCTACGGCTTTGCGCCTTCCTGCTCCTTGCTTGTGCCATCTATGGCGCCGACGACGCCGGCGGCACGACGGGAAACATGCGGGGCCGAATTTTAGAGAAAGGTAAGGTTCTTTATGGCGGAAATTACAATAAAAGATGTTGCCAGAAGATGCGGTGTGGGTGTGAGCACCGTATCGCGGGCGATCAATAATCATCCGGACATCAATCCCGAAACGAAAAAGATGATCATGGATGTGATACAGGAGAGCGGTTACATTCCCAATAACAGCGCAAGAAATCTGAAACGCGCCGACGCTAAGAGCATTGCGGTGCTGATCAAGGGTATCACGAATCCGTTTTTTGCAGGCATGATCAAGATCATTGAAGAAGAGACGCAGAAAAAAGGTTATTCCATGGAACTTAGGCATGTGGAATCTTATGAAGACGAGGTAGACGTAGCGTTAGAGCTTGTAAAAGAAAAGAGACTGCGGGGCATTATCTTTTTGGGAGGTTATTTTTCCCATTCAGAGGAAAAGCTGGGAATGCTGAAAGTTCCGTTTGTTTTCGGTACGGTGGGCGCTACGCCGGAGAATATCAATAAAGCGTTATATTCCAATGTGGCGGTGGACGATTTTAAGGAAAGCAAAAAAATGACGGAATATCTGATAGAGATCGGACATAGGGACATTGCGATCCTGACGGCGGAGCCGGGGGATATCAGTATCGGTAAACTGCGTCTGGAGGGGTACAAAGCGGCGCTAAAAGAACACGGGCTGCCGGTAAACGAGAACCTGATCCGTAAAATGGAAGAAGGGACGGAATCGTATTCGATGGAAAACGGCTATCGGAAAACGAAGGAACTGATCGAGAGCGGAGAACGTTTCAGCGCCATTTACGGAACGGCGGACAGCCTTGCCATCGGAGCAATGCGGGCGTTATTGGATGCAGGCATAAAGATTCCGGAGGAAGTATCGGTTGCGGGATACGACGGCATCGAGCTTGGGGATTATTATGCGCCGAGGCTGACTACGATCAGGCAGCCGGTAGAAGAGATGGCAAGGGAGACGATCAAGCTGCTTTTTCATATTATTGCAGGGAAAGAAGAACATAAACATCTTGTATTTCCGGGAGAACTGCTGGCGAGGGAGTCTACGGCTAAGCCAAAGCGGAAAACCTGACCTCCCCGTCAGGCAGAACCCTTTAAAGAGGGGCATGAAATCTGCTGATTTCCTAGGATTTCTTACTTAAGTTAGAATTATGGTAGCGGGGATCAAAAGTCACGTCTTCGGAAAAGATTTCCGGAGGGACAAAAGTTTCCGCCGCTTCTTTTGACGGAAATTCAATTTCGGCTATAATGAGAGGCGCAAGTTCTCCTTCAAAAATGTCCAGTTCCACGGAAAGCCCCTCCTGGTCATTTGGACGGAACCGTTTTAATGGAATCACATATCGTTTTTTGGTAATGATACGCCCGTCCGCCTTATCTAAAAGGTGGCGATAGGCATCCTGATTCAGGGGAAGGTTGTATTCTTCCCTTGCCAGCATTCCGCTGCCTTTATAGGTCAGATAATAAATGTCGTCTTCCTTTCTGACACGGATGACCGGATCGGTATTCAGATATGCCTGCTCAATCAGATGGCAGGGATAGGAATCCAGATCGTCAGGCAGTTCTCTTATCGTGAATTTTCTTTCAATTTCCATAGCCGTTCTCCTTTTATTATATTTTTAACATGCTTAATTCTGAAAGAAGTGCAAGTTATTTTTTGATAAATATATTATACATGGGCAGGGGGAGAATGTCCATAAAAAGGGGAAGAGGAAACATTGCCCAAAATATGTGCCGTAAGATTTGACACGGATGTATTTTTGATGCTATGCTTGAGAAAGAGGATAGTTATGGATCGTTATTTAAAAAGGAGAGAAAGGAACGGGACAGATATGAGCAGAGTCAGAAAGAAATGGATCTGTATGGGGCTGGCATCCGCACTGTGCCTGCAGCTCGCCGCCTGCGGCAACGCTGCGCCGGAGGCGTCTAAGACGGGCGGACAAGTTCAGACAGAGGAAGAAAGCGGGAAGGCAGGACAAGAAACAGAGACGGCAGGCGCGGAAACGGGAGAGCCGGAGGGTGCGGAGGCGGAGAAAACCGATTATGAATTTGTACCCGGCGAGTCCGCCTTGATTCCTTTGGATCACGATGTGGCGCAGGCTGCAAACCGCAAAGAGGACGGCAGTAAAAAATATGTGACAAGCGACATAGCGGCAACCATCTGCTATGATAATCTGGCATTGGGATACTTGACGGAAGACGCGGCAAAATACACTTTGGAGCTTACGGAAGACAGCGGGATAGACAACGTTACTTTATCGGCAGTGGACGAGGGTTATATTTCCATACCGCCGGAAGAATTGGCAGAATGGAACAGTGAAAGTTTTACCCTTACGGCAAATTCCCAGGCAGGCAGAAACGGGATTGTGTTTCTGGATCTGAAAAAGGGAGACGAAGTCGTATATACGGTAAGCGTCAGGGTAGCGGCGGCATATCCGGAGAATCCCAACTATGATATCAACAGAGAGTCCGTTGAAAACGGGGAATTTGAATTTCTTTGGGGCAGTAATACGGACGGGGAGAGCGACGAGAACTGTAATGTACATGATCCGTCGTTGACCGAAGTAGTCATTGAAGGGGTAAGATATTTCTACATGGTACAGACAGGCTGGGAAGGCGGCAATATCCTGAGGAGATCTAAGGATCTGATCCGCTGGGAGTATCTGGGAAAGGCGACTCCGGTAGCGGAGGAGATGGAAAAATACGGATGGACGCAGGTCGACGACTGGATGTTAAAAGACGCCGCCGCCTGCCAGTACTGGGCTGCGGATATCGTACCGGCTTCTTACGGCGGATATTGGCTCTATACCTGTCTGGTCAATGCGGGATATGACGAAGAAAAGCATGACCGGGTCTGTATCGTGATGGCATGGTCCCCCGATCTGGAGGCGCATTCTTTTCAATATGCAGGCTGTATCCTGCAGTCGATCAGCGATTATGCGCAGGACGCGCTGTATTATAATGTAGTCGCCCTTGACCCGCAGGTAGTCTATGACGCGGAAGGGAATATGTACTTAACATACGGTTCTTTCGGTGCAGGAACTTATATGATCGAGCTGGACAGTGAAACAGGGTTACGAAAAGACGGACAGACCGGATGGCTGGATGAAGACACCATCAATACCTATATGGAAGAGGCCAGAAAAACAGCGATAGGGGAAAGTCAGCCGTATTACGGCAGGCATATGACTTACTGCGCGGAAGGCAGCGTCATTACCCATCAGTATGATGTGGATCTGGTATCGGAAGAGGGGGAAGTGACGCAGACTTACGGGGATTATTATTATCTGATGACCTGTCTGGGCGTGTTGTCCAGAAATTATGTGCTTTTTACGGCAAAGAGCGAAGACATTACTTCTTTTACCAATTTAAGCAAAGATCCCATGGCTTCGGGATGGATCGGCAAAGAACTGGTGACGGGGCTGTTCCCGCCGCTTTCCGGTTACCGGAGCGATCTGGACAGGGAAAGCTATATCACTACGGCGGACCGGATTGAAGGCAGTACGGAGTACATAGCCATGTCTTCCTTTAAATGGGCGGACTACGATTTCGATATCCATGCGCCGGGACACGGGGATCTGTATACTACAAGCGACGGCGTCAATATCGCCATGCTCATGGTAAGAACGCTCGCCCTGCAGGGAGATAAGACGGCGGAGTGTGATAACGGCCATCCTCTTGCGGCTTCCAGTACGAAATATATGATGCAGGCGCATCAGTATTATATCAATTCGGCAGGGGATATTGTGATCAATGCCAACCGTTATGCCAAAGAAGCCGACCGGGCGGTCACAAAAGAAGAATTTTTATCCTTTGCCGAGGAAAACAAGTTCCAGCTTGTTTTGGCAGGAGATCCTTACGTTACCACAGAAGCGGTGTATGTGACTTTGGGAGAGGACGGTACGATAAGCGGAGATGCGTCGGGAACTTGGTCTATGTACGGGGAACGCTATATCAAGTTGGAAATCGAAGGATATGATACCTATTACGGCGTTGCGGCGGTATGCTGGTTGGATAATAAAAACTGTGTGGGAACGACGGTAACGGCTATGGGACAGACTACCGGATGCCCGCTTTACATGAACAGCGAGACGACGGCGCCTTAGAAGTGCGCATACCGGTGCGGTTTGGCCGGAAGAGTGGTATCAGTCCCAGCCGGTTCATCGTGTGAGAAGAACTTCTGACCGTCTGCGGCAGTTTTCGTTTGCAGCGGAAGCTGTTTCCCAAAGGCAGCATAGCTGCCTTTGAAGTTTTTGCCTTTGAAGTTCTAAGTTTGCGGACTTTTATCCCACGTTTTCTATAATGACCCCATGTGCGATACCGGGAACGGTCTGCCCTTCGTTAAAGCTAGTCTTGCTGAGCAGCGCTCCGGTGGGGACGAAAAGTACCCGTTTCCAGATTCCTTCTTCAATCTGTTTCAGTATAAAGGCGGACAAGACCGTTGCCGCGCATCCGCATCCGCTGCCGCCCGCGTGGGTATCCTGCTTTTCGGCGTCAAAAATTTCAATTCCGCAGTCCATGTGTTGTGCGGATATATCAAAGCCCTTATCCCGGAGAAGATCCAACAGGGCAGTCTGTCCTATAGAACCTAAGTCTCCGGTAATGATCCTGTCGTAATCTTCGGGCATTCTTCCGAAATCCATGAAATTCTGATAGATCACGTTACAGGCGGCGGGAGCCATGCAGGCGCCCATATTCATGGAATCTTTTAACCCATAGTCCTGTATGACGCCTGTGGTGATCCCGGTAATGCGCGCCCGGACTTTTTCATTTTCGGCGCGTTTTCCAGTTAAAACGAAAGCGCCGCTGCCCGTTACGGTCCAGCTTGCGGAGAGAGGCCGCTGGTTACCGTATTCCAAGGGAAAACGAAATTCTTTTTCCGCACTGGCAAAATGGCTGGAAGTCACGCAGATGACTTTATCCGCAAAGCCGCCGCAGACCGCCATAGAACCCAGACTTAAAGATTCCCCGCAGGTAGAGCAGGCGCCGTAAAGCCCAAAGAAAGGGATTTCATAATTTAAGATGCCGTAAGAGGTGGCAATGGATTGACCGAGTAAGTCACCGGCAAAAATATAGCGCATTTCAGAGGGCTTTAGCTTTGCTTTGCCAAGGGCCATGTAAACGGCGTCTTTTTGCAGGGAGCTTTCCGCCTCTTCCCAAGTCTGACAGCCGAACATATCGTCGTTTCCAATCATATCAAACAGACTTCCCAAAGGTCCCTGCCCTTCCTTGGAGCCTACGATCGAAGCGCTGTCTTTTATAAAAACGTTTCTTTCAAATTCAAGACTCTGCGCTCCTTTTTGTAGAGCGCAGGGTTTACTGTTTTGTCTGTGACACATAAAATTACCCTCCTATCTTGTTACTATTAAATTTTCCGTTTCTTCCGGTTTTTATGCAAAATTTACAATGTTCGGCAGAACCGTCCAAAAAGATTTCCTGAAAGCGAAGAGCCGGGGAAAAACCGATAGCGTCCGTAAAATATCTATGACAATGAAGCCGGAGGAAGAAGACCACAAAGCGTAAAAAACCGATAGCGTCCGTAAAATATCCATGACGGCGAAACCGGAGGAAGAAGATCACAAAACGCAAAAAACTGATAACGTCCATGAAATTATAGAAGGGAGACAAAAAGAGTGATATAATAAATAAAAGAGTGATATAATAAATAAAATTTTGACGTTTGGGAATCCATATGAAAACGGATCCATTATTGCAAGGAGGAACATAATGAAAAACAATCGTTTCAGGATAGTATCCTTATTGTTAGCAGTGGGAATCGCCGCAGGACTTTTTGGATGTGGGAATCAAGGAAAGGAATCTGGTCATAAAGCAGCAGAAGAGAAAGACGCTGTACTGAGCGGGCAAAAGGACGGTTCGGAAGACAGCAAAGGCAGCGGGCAGCAAGGGATGCAAGGGGAAATGTCGGGGAACTATTATTCCGGAGAATATGATACCCTGCTGGAGACGGCGTCTGTCGACAAGGCAGCGGCAGGGGAAAAGGCGGTTTACTATTATAAATGGTATGCGGAAGGCGGAAAACTTTTCAAATATGATCTGGAGACAAAAAAGACGGAACAGTTACCTTTTTATCTGGGGGAAAGAGAAGGAATAGAGGATTTTGACATTAACGAAGAAGGCGGTCTGACCGTTGTGAAATACGTTGTCGACGAAGCGGACGAATCCTTATTTCATTATTATATTATCACTTTGGACAAAGAGGGCGGTCTGCTTATGGAACAGGATATTACCGATTTCGTGCAGGAGGAGCGGGATCTAACCTCGAATCCTTATGTCTATCTTTACGGAGCCGCTCCCGGGAAAGACGGACGGGTCTGCGTCCATTCCCTGTTTCGTGTCTGGGTGTTCGATCGGGAAGGAAATTTTGAATTTTCCGTAGACACACCGGAGAATTACATCTGTAATATGGGGACTCTGCCGGATGGGGAAGTTGCGGTTTCGGTGCATGATTTATTGGGGAATAAAGTGCAGATGCTGGATTTTGAAAAGCAGGATTGGGGAGAGAGCTATAGCGACAGTCATTTTGACGATTCTCTTGCCGTTGCCAAAAGCGAGGACGGCATTTATTTTTATACGGAAAAAGAGCTGTTTTCTTTCGACCCGAAAAGCCAGACGGCGGCCGTTATGGCGGATTGGATTGAAAATGACGTCCTTGGGGACGACCTCTGCCATGTGTCCGTGTTTCCGGACGGAAACCTGCGTATCGTCACAAGTGACGCTGCAAGAAGCGGCGGAGGAACGGAAACGGCATTTTTAAAGCTGACGGATGCCGGACTGCGGGAGCAGAGAGAGATCATAACGATGGGGACGATAGAACTGACGGGAGGAATGCGCAGCGCCGTAACTGCTTTTAATAAGAAGAGCGACAAATACCGTGTGGAAGTCATAGAGTATGCTCAGGGGAAAAGTTATCAGGAAGGAACGGAGCTGTTTCATGCGGAGGCCGTAGCCGGGAATATGCCGGATGTGATGAACATTACGGACGGTACGGAGGAGTTTTATGCGTCAAAAGGGATATTTGAGGATCTGAAACCTTATCTGGACGGCGAAACGGGAATCCGGCGAAGTGAATATTTCGACAATATCCTGACAGCAATGGAAACGAACGGTAAGCTGTATGCCCTGTCGCCGGATTTTACGGTCAAAACTCTGGTGGGAAAGAAAAGCGATGTAGGAGAAGGTTATAGTTGGACGTTAGAGGACGTTGCGGCGCTTAAAAAAGCCCGGGGCGGGGACGTGGAAATGCTGGATCATGAATACGGAAGAAAGGTATTTTATTTATTTTTGTACTATAATATGGCGCAGTTTTTTGACCTGAATGCAGGCGTCTGCGATTTTGACAATGAGAACTTCAGAGGGATATTGGAATTTGCAGGGCAGTTTCCCGAAAGCAATCCTTATCGTGACGAGGATCACGGAGAGTTGAAAAAAGCAGGTGAAGGCGAGCTTTTATTGATGGAAGGCGAATGGAGTATGATCAGGAACTATTCCGTGTACCGGCGCATTTTTAATGCAGATATTTCCTGCGTGGGCTATCCCGGAAATTTTCCCTGCGGTTCTTTGGCAAAAGGCGGCGACGTAACTCTTGTTATGAGCGAAAAAAGCGCTCAAAAAGAAGGCGCGTGGGAGTTTATCCGTTTCTTTTTGGAGGAGGAATACCAAAACAGATATACGACGGGTTTTCCCGTGCTCTTGTCTGCTTTTGACAGAAAAGCGGCGGGGGAAATGTGGATCGACTATGAGACGGGCGAAAAGCAAAAATCCGGCAGTGTAATATCCAATGCGGATAAGGAAATCCAGATCGTGGTAGAGGATGCCACACAGGAAGAAACAGCGGCGGTAAAAGAGCTGATCGGGCATATTGGCCGGATGGAGCGGATCGATATACAGATCATCAACATTGCTTTCGAAGAAGCGGATGCTTATTTTGCAGGGCAGAAAAGCGTGGACGAAGTGATTGACGTGATCCAAAGCAGGGCAAAGATTTATATGAATGAAAACAGATAAAAATCAAATTAAAAAAATCTTTAAAAATTACCAAACTATTTGTTAAGAAAACCTCGCTAGACTGGAAAAGGTAGGAAAGGCAGAAATTTAGGAGGTAAGACGGATGGTAAGACAGAAAGATAACAAAAAACGCGGAGCGGTCCTGCTTTTGGCGTTGGGAATGGCGATTTCATTGGCAGGATGCGGCAAAGGAGAAAAGCCTGCACAGTCGGGAGAAACCGGCAGCGCGGATTCGAAACAACAAGCGCAGCAGGTACAGGTGGAAGGAAAGTTTTATCAGGGAGAATATGAAAAGCTGCCGGAGGATTCTTCCATAGGGGATGTAGTGGCGACGGAGCAGGCAGTCTACTATGTAAAATGGGCAGAGGAAGAAAATTACGCAGTAAAGCTTATGAAATATGACACGGAGAGCAAACAGGTGACAGAACTGTCAGTTAATCTGCCGGAAAATTATGAGATCGATATGCTCCAAGGAACCAGCGACGGAAATCTGGCAGTGGTCGGCGTAAATTGGGAGGCGGAAGGAAACGGGGGAAATCCGGGTTATTGGTTAACGGTCTTTAAAGATGACGGTAGTGTCATAATGGAAAAAGAACTTACCGAGATGGTAGCGGAAGAAGAGCAGGCACCGTATCTGTATCATTTTGCGGCGGGAGAAGACGGACGCCTTTATATAGGAAGCGGACAAAGGATCTGGGCATTGGATCGGGAAGGAAATATAGAGTTCTCCGTATCTGCGGACAGTTGGATGAGCCAGATTGGTATTCTGCCCGGAGGAAAATTAGCGGTGGCGTTGACCGAAGGAGACAAGATGGTTATCAAAGTGTTTGACGAGGAAAAGAAAGCATGGGGAGAAACCTATAAAAACGACCGTTTCGGTTATGATCTTAATTTTACGACGGCCAGCGGAGAAGGGATTTATTTTTATGACGCCAATGTTCTTTACTCTTTCAATCCGGAAAGCGGCGAGACGGAAGTCTTGGCAAACTGGCTCAATTGCGATATTTTAGCGGAGTATATCACCTATGTCTCCGTACTGGAAGACGGCAGTATCCGCCTGATCACCAGCAATTACAATGCAAAGACGGGCGGAAATGAAATCGCTCTTTTAAAAGAGGCGGATGCGAAAGCGGCAGGGGAAAAACAGATTCTAACATTGGGAACCGTAGAAGTAACGACAGGAATAAGAAGCAGCGTGATCAATTTTAATAAGAAAAGCGATAAATACCGTCTGCAGATCATAGATTATGCAAGCGGTACCACAAGAGAAGAGGGAGTGGCGCGTTTTAAAAATGAAATCACGGCGGGAAATATGCCGGATCTGATCAACATTACGGACGGAACCGAGGATTTTTATGCCGCGAAAGGGCTTTTGGAAGACTTAAAACCTTATTTTGACGGAGAACAGGGCGTAAACCGTGCCGATTATTTTGAGAATATTTTATCCGCAATGGAAACGGACGGTAAAATGTATGTTCTGGCTCCTGATTTTTATATCGATACGATACTCGGAAAGACAAAAAATGTAGGCGAAGGCTATAGCTGGTCAATGGACGATATGAAAAAGCTGGAGGAATCAAGGGAAGACGGCGTAGAAATGTTTGACCATGAAACGAAAGCCGGAGTACTGGACGTTTATCTGCGTTACAACATGGCACAATTTTTTGATATGGGCACAGGATTTTGTGACTTCAACACTCCGGAATTTAAGGAAATTTTGGAGTTTGCAAACAGATTCCCGAAAGAGAACGAATATCAGGAAACGGATGCCAGCGAGTGGAGGAAGGCCAGTGAAGGCGCGCTTCTGCTGATGAGGGAGCGGATCATGATGATACAGGATTATCAGATGTGTCACAATATTTTCGGCGAAGACATTTCTTTCGTAGGATATCCCAGCAAGTTTGCATGCGGTTCCGTGGCAGGCGGCGGCGACCTGACGATGGCTATCAGCGCCAAGAGTGAAAATAAAGAAGCGGCGTGGGTATTTATCCGTTCTCTTTTAGAAGAAGATTATCAAAATAATTATACGTCTTATCTGCCGTTGCTGCGTTCCGCCTTTGACAAAAAGGCAGAGGCAGCGTCAAAAGCATTTTATGCCGAAGATGAGAACGGCAATCAGGTAGAGCAGGCTACAATGTCGATAGGAACTAACGACTTCGTGCTGGAGGTATATGCGGCAAAGGAGGAAGAAATAGCGAAGATCAAAGAACTGATCGGAAAGATAGACCGTATGGAACGGGTGGACGATCAAGTGCTTTCCATTGTTTCCGAAGAAGCGGGCGCTTATTTTGACGGACAGAAAACGTTGGAAGACGTTGTTTCCGTCATTCAGAGCAGGGCAAATATTTATATGAATGAAAATAAATAAGAATCGTGAAGGAAGAGGGGAAGGCATTTGCGCACTGCTTGTCATAAACCCGCGCGGTGTGCGGAAATAAAAATAATGTGAAATTAAAAATTTCCCGATCCTGATTTGCATGCCTGCTGAAGCAGGCAGATGGGAGTTAATGTGAAATTAAAAATTTCCCGATCCTGATTTGAATGCCCGCTGAAGCGGGCAGATAGGAGTTAGGGTAAAAAACATAATATGCGGCATAGAAAGCAGGAAAATATTGCTTTCTATGCCGTATTATTTTTAGTGTGAAAAGGAAAGAGTTGACAGATATTTTAGCGAAAATGTACAGGAAATCGGGGAAAATTCGATGGCGGCCGGGAAATTATTTTATTTTGGGTATCGCCTTATCGGATAAAGGTGTTTAGACTTATCGTTAAGATTGTTTTTTTGGCTCTGTTTATGGAAAAGAGAGCAGGACATAAAAAAAGTGAAAATATGACGGAAGACGGTTGCATAAAGAAAGGGCATCGCTGCAGAGAGCAGGGAGGCTTGGAGAAAGCAGTAATAACGGCGCATAGGATTAGGAGGAGAATAGGATGCATGAGAAAAAGGGGAAAGAAAAAATAATGGAATTCCCGGCGACTGAACGGATGTCAGGCGCCGGGATTTTTTATGTGGAAATTTTCAAATTGACTTCAAGATAATCCAAATTTATAATGAAAACAATCGGGCATATAACGTGAAATTAAAAATTTCCCGATCCTGATTTGTATGCCTGCTAAAGCAGGCAGATGGGAGTTAAAGTTAAAGTTCAAGGCGGATATTTTAATGAATGAAAACAGGAGATACGGTAAAGATTATGATTAAATAAGTGACGGAATTTGCGGGAACAGGAGTCGGTATGATCGGAACAAGTAAAGAGGTAAAAAATGTAAGTAATAAAAATGGAAGTCCCAAAAGCGGGGAAGAAAAAAGGACGGCAGAAAGAAATATTGAAAAAATAGTCCGTTATTTTCAAAGCGGGGAGAAATGCGGCGGCTGCATGAAAGCGGGTGTGGAAATTGAGCATTTTGTTCTTGACGGCGACGGAAATTCCATCCATTATGAAGAATTGGTGCATATGATGGAAAAAATGAGGACGAAAGAAGATACGCCTTACTATGAGGAGGGGCATTTGCTCGGGTTTTATAACGACGATTTTTCCGTTACATTAGAACCGGCCGCTCAGCTTGAAATCAGTATAGCGCCCAAACTTGCCATTGAAGAGATCGAGACGGTTTATAAGTCCTTCCGGGCAAAGGCGGAGGCCTTTCTGCAAGACAGGGGATTTCATCTGGTAAATCAGGGATATCATCCTTTTCAAAAGGCGGAAAATTTGAAGTTGATCCCTAAAAAAAGATATGAGTATATGGACCGCTACTTTGAAAGAACGGGAACAATGGGAAAAAACATGATGCGGGCTACGGCGTCGGTGCAGGTATCCATTGACTATACGGACGAGGCGGATTTTGTGGAAAAATATAGGCTGGCCTGCGTCCTGTCGCCGGTTTTTGCGCTGATCACGGATAACAGTCCGGTATTTGAGGGAAAAAAAGCAAGGAAGGGAATGGTGAGGACCGTTGTCTGGCAGAATACGGATCCTGTACGGTGCGGGGTATTTCCGAAAACTTTTTCGGGGGATTTCGGGTATCGGGCTTATGCGGAATATTTGTATGAGAACCCGCCGATCCTTGTAATAAACGGCGAGGGCGGTGCAGTATATACGAGAGATAAAAAAGCTGCGGAGATCTATCGCAGCCGGGAAATGACACAGCAGGAAGTGGAGCATTTAATTTCCATGTATTTTCCCGACGTAAGGCTGAAAAATTATATCGAGCTGCGGGCAGGCGACAGCATGGAGCTTTCCTGTGCGCTTTCCTATGCCGTGCTGGTAAAAACTCTTTTTTATACGGAGAAGATACGGAAAGAATTGTGCCGTTTCTTTGGTAAAGTGACCTGTGAAGATATCGAAGCCGCTAAGCGTTCACTTGTTGACTATGGGAGTCAAGGAATGGCTTACGGAAGGACCGTGGAACAGATCATGGAAAAATTAGTTTCGGAAATCAAAAAGTATCCTACGCCGGAAGTAGAACGGTACTGCACATGTCTGTTGGAAAAGATGGAAGGATATACAAAACGGCAGAATGAGACGAAAGGGCAAGAAGGACGGGAGAAAGAAGATATGCAGACGGAGTTTACCAAAAACGGAAAAGGGCTGGAAGAAATAAACAGAGAATATATGGCGTGTTTAGCGCAGGACCGGAGTGCGGATTTTGCATCTGCAAAGAATGCGCTTTCTTATATACAAAATTCTACCGCCCAATATCATGGGAGATGCGTGAGGACTTTGTATATTCCTAAGATTTTTACGGATCGTGATATCCGGTTATTTGAAAGCGCGGTCACAAGGCTTTACGGGATTTTCGACAAAGTGATACAACACTATTGCGAAGACGGGGAATATCGGAGATTATTCGGTTTTGAAAAGAAATTGGAAGAGCTGATCCTTCGGGAGAAAAAATATAAAAGCAATATTCCAATCGCGAGAATTGATATTTTCTATAATGAAGCTACGGGCGGATTTCAATTTTGCGAGTTCAATACGGACGGAACCAGCGCTATGAATGAAGACAGGGAGTTGAATAAGGCGGTCAGGCTGACAAAGGCATACGGGATCTTTGCCCAAAAATATGAGATTTCTACCTTTGAACTGTTCGATACATGGGTAGAAGAATTTCTTGAAATTTATAAGGAGTTTGCCGGAAATACGGGAAAGAATCCGGTTCCCAAAGTAGCTATCGTGGATTTTATGGAAAACGCTACGGAACAGGAATTTCAGATCTTTAAAGAACGGTTTGAAGCGAGGGGAGTTTCGGCGCATATTTGTGAGATCAGAGAATTAACTTATCGGGACAATACACTCTATGATAAAGAAGGTATGGAAATAGACGCCATTTACCGCCGGGCCGTGACCAGCGATATTATGAAGCATTATGATGAAGTAGCGGACTTTTTACAGGCGGTAAAAGAAGAAGCCGTCTGTCTGGTGGGAGAATTTAGAACGCAGATCGTCCATAATAAGATCCTGTTTAAAATTTTGCATGATGAAATGACGCAGACATTTTTAACGGAAGAAGAGAAAGAATATGTAAGGGAACATGTGCCTTTTACGGGAAATCTGGAGCGGGGGAAATTTAATTATCAGGAAGTGCTGGAGAATAAAGACAGATGGATCATCAAACCGGAAGACTCTTACGGTTCCAAAGGAGTGTATGCCGGAGTGGAATACGGGCCGGAGGAATGGAAAGGGAAAGTGGACGGCGCTGTCGGGAATCACTATCTGCTGCAGGAATTTTGCCGTCCTTTTGAGACGCCTAATATCGACCTGATGCAGAGCGAAGATGCTAAAGTCGCATATTACAGTAACCTGACGGGAATGTTCGTGTACAACGGAAAATTTAAGGGGATCTATTCCAGAATATCCCAAAGCGAGATCATTTCTACCCAGTATAGCGAAATGGCGCTGCCGACTATTGTGGTCAATGTGAAAGAGTAAGGGGCAGCAGCCTGCGAGTTTTCGCATTTTTCTATTTATTTACAGATAGTTCATGCATTTGCGCCGAAAGGGTGGTATACTAAATAGGGATTGCCATGCCAGCGGGCAAGAAAATAAGTATAGTAACTGATTTCAGGAAAGGAATGAAATGATATGAGCGAGGTATGTATGTTTTTCGGCACAGGTTATGAAGAGGTAGAAGCGCTTGCGGTAATAGACATCCTGCGCCGGGGAGGTGTAGACGTCGATATGGTGTCCGTTACGGGGGAAAAAGGGGTGACAAGCTCTCATAAGGTTACGATAGAGACGGATTGTTTATTGGAAGAAGTGGATTTTGACCGGACGCAAATGATATTGCTGCCGGGGGGAATGCCGGGTACGACAAATTTAGAAAATTGTGAACTGCTGATGGAACAGCTTGACAGATTTTACGAGCAGAAAAAAGCGATTGGCGCGATCTGCGCCGCACCCAGCATTTTAGGGCACAGAGGAATGCTGAAAGGAAGAAATGCCTGTTGTTATCCGACTTTTGAAAGCCATCTGGAGGGCGCATTGGTGAGTAAAAATCCTTGCGAAGTTTCAGATTTTATTATTACGTCGAGAGGAATGGGATGCGCCGTTGATTTTGGACTTGCAGTACTTTCTTATCTGCGGGGGCAGGAAGCGGCAGATAAGATAGCCGAGGCGATCGTATATAACAGATAAAGAAATGCGCCTGCTAAAGCAGGCATACGGGAGTTAACGTGAAATATAAAAATTTCACGATCCTGATATAAACGCCTGCTAAAGCAGGCATACGGGAGTTAACGTGAAATATAAAAATTTCACGATCCTGATATAAATGCCCACTAAAGCGGGCAGATAGGAGTTTCAGGAGAAAGGTTCGGGTTTTATGAATATATTGTTTTTTTTAACGCCGAAAAGTACAGTCGCTTACCTATATGACAGCGATACGGTAAGACAGGCTCTTGAAAAAATGGAGAATCACCGCTACAGTGCGGTTCCGCTCATTTCAAGGAAAACCGGCGAATACATAGGAACGGTAACGGAAGGGGATCTGCTTTGGGAGATCAAGAGCAGATATGATCTGAATCTAAAGGAGGCAGAGGAGATTCCCATAGGAGAAGTCCGGCGTAACAGGGATAATTTGCCAGTAAGTGCAGAAGCTAATATGGAAGACTTACTGAGTAAGGTCATGAATCAGAATTTTGTTCCCGTAACGGACGGTATGAACCGGTTCATAGGAATCATCACCAGACGGGAGGTCATCTCTTATCTGTTAAGTAAAAAGCTGTAAACCGCCAAACAATCTGTCATTGCAGTATCATAAGCGCAGCGTTCTTCACTGATTGTTTGTGCCATTTATGGCACTGACGCCGTAAGCGGTATGGCGGGAAGTGTAAAAAAGAACGGGAAAATACAGCGGCAGAAAGCGGGCATGGGATCTTGTCATGCCGATGAAAAAAATACAACAGGCTTTTTTGAAGAGATCATTGATTTTTATGAAAAGCTCATTGCAGAAAAATCATTTTGAAACGGAGAACGGGAAGAATGGATATATTCAATATATTGACGATGGTAGGCGGTCTGGCGCTGTTCTTATACGGAATGCACGTTATGGGCGAAGGATTATCGAAAGCGTCGGGAGGGCGGCTGGAGCGCATCTTGGAAAATCTTACCTCCAACCCTGTCAAAGCGGTGCTGCTGGGAGCCGGAGTGACGGCGGTGATCCAGTCATCATCGGCAACGACCGTAATGGTGGTCGGTTTTGTCAACTCGGGGATTATGAAATTATCACAGGCAATCGGCATCATCATGGGAGCCAATGTGGGTACGACGGTTACTTCATGGATACTTAGCCTTGCAGGACTGGAAGGCAACAGTATTTTTATAAAACTTTTAAAACCGATGTCTTTTACCCCGATTTTGGCAATCATAGGCGTGAGTTTTATTATGTTCTCGAAAAGCGAGAGGAAAAAAGATATTGGTACGATTCTGATCGGATTTGCCGTGCTGATGTTCGGTATGGACACGATGAGCAACGCCGTAAAGCCGCTTGCGGACGTGCCGGAATTCACAAAGATCCTTACGATGTTTTCCAATCCGATACTGGGAATGATCGCAGGGGCGATCCTGACGGCCGTTATTCAAAGTTCTTCGGCATCCGTAGGTATTTTACAGGCATTGTGCGTGACCGGATCAATTACCTTTTCTTCCGCCCTTCCTATTATAATGGGGCAGAATATCGGAACCTGTATTACGGCGCTGCTCTCTTCCGTAGGGGCAAACAAAAATGCAAAGCGGGCGGCAGTCGTACATTTGTATTTTAACTTGATCGGGACGATCGTATTTATGTGCGTTGTTTATCTGCTGAACGGGATCCTGGACTTTACGTTTTGGACGCGCGCCACCAATCCGGCGGACATTGCCGTTATCCATAGTATTTTTAATATCACCGCTACATTATTGCTTCTGCCCTTTTCATCAGTTTTGGAAAAACTGGCGTATATTACCATTCCGGAAGTACGCCGTGCGGAGGAGGAGCAGGAAATACAAGGTACGGCGGTGCATAAGCTGGATGTCCGTTTTCTTGATATGCCCGGACTGGCGACAAGCCAGTGCCGCGATGTGACCAATCAGATGGCGTACGCGGCAAGGGACGCGCTTTTTCTGGCGCTGGACCTGATTGATAAATTTGACGAAGAAAAAGCGGAGATGGTACAAAAATTGGAAAACGACGTGGACGACTATGAAGACGAGTTAGGCACTTATATGGTCAGACTGAGCAGCAGGCATCTTTCGGAAAAGGACAGTCAGACGTTATCGCTGCTGCTCCATAATATAGGAGATTTTGAACGGATATCCGACCATGCCTTGAATATTATGCAGGCATGTCAGGAAATGAATAAGAAAGAACTGAAATTTTCTTCTAAGGCAACGGAAGAGCTGGCCGTGTTCATACAGGCAGTCAGGGATATCGTAAACGCTTCGATCAAAGTCTTCGAGGAAGTGGATTGCGAACTGGCAACGCACGTTGAGCCGTTGGAAGAAGTGATCGATCATTTGAATGCGGAAGTGAAAAAGCGTCATATCAAAAGACTCAGGAAAGGAAAATGTACGATCGAAATGGGATTTATCCTTTCGGATATCACTACAAGCTTTGAACGTATCTCCGACCACTGCTCCAACATTGCAGTCAGCGTAATGCAGATCAGGGAGGACAATTTCGAGACCCACGAATACCTCAATTCGTTAAAAGATAAAGATAACGAGGCTTTCACGATGGAATACGAGCATATAAAGAAACGCTATGAACTTCCGTAAAAAAGAAAAACTTACCATTATAATTCTTTTCATTTGGCTAATAATAAAAACAAGATAAGCGAGAACAAAACACTTAAATCGGAAGCATTCTTCTTAAGGGCTTAGGTAATAAAACCAACCGGGATAAGTGGACGTTCGACACTTATCTTGGAAATAGATGAAAAGCCAGAACAAAATTTTTATGGAGGTGAATTAGAAATGGCAAGTGGAAGCAGAGCAAATAGAGTAGAAGTGCCTGAAGCAAAAGCAGCTATGGATCGTTTTAAGACTGAGGTAGCGTCTGAATTAGGCGTAAACTTAAAAGAAGGTTACAACGGCGACTTAACGTCCAAAGAGGCTGGTTCTATCGGCGGCGAGATGGTTCGTAGAATGATCAAAAAGCAGGAAGAACAGATGAAAGGCTCTAACTAATAAAAGGATAGAGTAAGCGAAAGAGAACCGCAGGTTTGCGGTTCTCTTTTTTTGAGTCCGTTTTTTTGGACAGATAAAATGCTACCTTTAAATTATTCAAGGAAATCATTCAAAATAAATTCCATGAATGATACCGATTGCTGTATCGGTAACGGATAAAGAGGAAAGGAAGTATGATAAATTATGACGTGTATGGAGAAAAAATTTTGGGCGGCCGTATGTTTACTCATATGTGTGACTGGACTATTTACGGGAAAAACGCTGGTGAGCGAAGCCGGATCCGGACAAAGGACGGAAAGGGAGCTTTACCGCCAAATGGAAAAGGATTATCTGAGAGAGACGGGATTCGTCTTGGAAGAAGCGGGATTTGCCAATAGCGGCATGAACCTGACGAAGATCGTCGACGGAGAGGGAAAACGTACTTATTTTATGAAGATACATAACGGCAGGATCAATGCCCTGAGCGGGGAGGAAAAGGAAAAACTGATGATCAGACTCAAAAGCGTAAGTTTTGCAGACGGACAGTGCGAATTTTATCATGAATTTATTTCAACAGACAGCGCATCCGCTGAAAATTGATACGGAAAACCGGATAAGCGGATGAAGGATCGGATGGGGCATGGAAGAAGAAAGGGAAAAAGAATGGCAGACGGACTAAAAATGGAAAAGTAAGTAAAGAATGACAAGAAATTGGTTTTGGATTATAATGGGAAGGAAATAATATTGTTAAAAAGTGGAGGAGAAGCAATGAGGGACGATCCAAGACCACAGGAGATATACAGGCATTTTAAAGGCGGCTTATATCAGATCATGACGCTGGCAGAACACGCGCAGACAGGGAAAGTTTTAGTGATTTATCAGGCATTATATGGAGAATATGCCGTGTATGCCAGAGAATTATCCGAGTTTTTAAGTAAAACAGACCGTCAGAAGTATCCGGCAGCGGCGCAGGAATACCGTTTTGAAAAAATCCTCGTCAAAGAGAAAGCGGATGCCATGCAGAAACCTGAGACGGAATCTGCCGACATCCGGATCGAACGAAGAGAGGAACCCAAAGAGCAGGAAAGCGGAAAACAGGCGGAAGAAATCATAAATATAGATCCGTTAGTAATGGAATTTTTAGATGCGGACAGCTATGAGGAGAGGCTGAATATTTTGGCCGCCTTGCACTGCCGTATTACGGATGAAATGATTAATACCATGTCGGTTGCGATAGACGTGGAGATCAACGGGGGCGATATCGAGGAACGGTATGAAGCGCTGAAAACTTGCCTTGTCACCTTGGAAAAATACGAGTGCAACCGGCTTAGGTGACTTTATCTTCCCAATGCCATTACTGGAGCGTGTCTGATATGCGGATATATAGGTATGAGGTCATTCATATAATCTATGAAAGTGGGGAAAGTATATGGTATATGGATTGGAAGATAAACTTGTGGTAGGGATTTCTTCAAGGGCATTGTTTGATCTGACGATGGAAAATGCATTATTTGAAGAAGAAGGCGTGGAAAGCTACCGGAATTATCAGATCGCGCACGAGAATGAAATTTTAAGACCGGGGCCGGGATTTGCGCTTGTAAAGGCGTTGCTTGATTTGAATAAGCTTCCGGGAGGAAGGGACAGGGTGGAAGTCATTGTCATGTCGAGGAACAGTCCCGATACCTCCCTCAGGGTGTTTAATGCGATACGGTTTTATGACCTTGCCATTACAAGGGCGGTTTTAGTCAGCGGCGCTTCACTGGCGCCTTACTTAGAGGCATTCAAAACGGATCTGTTTTTATCCGCCCATGAAGAAGACGTGCAGGCGGCCGTGGATTCGGGGATCGCAGCGGGAATCATATGTGAAAATCCTGTTCATGAGTACAAAGAAGCGGCTGGAAACAGTCCGATCAAAATCGCTTTTGATGCGGACGCGGTTCTTTTTTCAGACGAATCGGAATGCATTTATAAGAAGAAGGGGCTTGCGGCATTTGAAGAAAACGAAAGGAAAAATGCGAAACTGCCGTTAATGGAAGGCCCGTTCGCTAATTTTCTTAAGATCATTGCCGGCCTGCAGAAAGAGTTTCAGCCGGAAAACGTACCGATACGGACAGCCCTCGTCACTTCCAGATGCGCTCCGGCGCATGAAAGGGTCATCCGCACCTTAAGGGAGTGGGACGTGCGGATCGACGAAGCGTTTTTTCTCGGAGGGATTGAGAAGAAAGAAGTTTTGAGGGCGTTTGGGGCGCATATTTTTTTCGACGATCAAAGCACGCATACGATTCCGGCGTCCGAGGTTGTATTTTCGGCAAGGGTGCCGACTCCGGTCAAGGAGCTTCGCGGGAAAGAAGAAAAGGAGCGGTACGGGGACAAACAGCAGTTTAGCGGAATGTATGCTAAAGAACGAAAGGATAAAAGAGAAGCGGTATAATGAAGTATGACAACATAAAGAAAGGACGCTTTTTAGAGCGCCCGAACCGTTTCATCGCCTATGCGGAGATTGACGGAAGAATAGAAAAGGTGCATGTTAAAAATACAGGGCGCTGTAAAGAACTTTTGGTTTCCGACGCGGAGATCTACTTGGAGAAAAGCAAAAATACGGGCAGGAGTACGGCGTATGATCTGGTCGCGGTCAAAAAAGGCGGCAGACTGATCAATATGGATTCCAGTGCGCCTAACAAGGCGGTGGAAGAATGGCTGGGTAACGATAAACTGTTTCAGAACGTGAGCCGCCTGCGGCCCGAGACGGTCTATCAAAATTCCCGTTTTGATTTTTATGCGGAATATGAAAAAGACGGCGGAATCCGGAAGGCTTTTATAGAGGTAAAAGGCGTGACGCTTGAGGAGGAAGGAGCAGCCCGCTTTCCTGATGCGCCGTCGGAACGTGCCGTTAAGCATGTTGAAGAACTGATAAAAGCAAAGAAGGAGGGATATGAGGCATATATTATCTTTGTTATACAAATGCAAGGCGTATCCTGCTTTGAACCTAACGACAGGGCGCAGCCGGAATTTGGACAGGCGCTCCGCAGAGCATGGAAAGAAGGCGTATCCATAAAGGCGTATGACTGTATGGTAACGGAAGAAGGAATGGAGATACGCGAAGAAGTTCCCATAGCGCTTTCCGTATTTGACAGGATAGGCAGGCCGCTGCTTTCTTGGTATGACGGAGGACACCGGTCATTACCTTGGAGGGAGGATGCGACGGGATACCATGTCTGGCTGTCGGAGATCATGCTGCAACAGACGAGGGTAGAAGCGGTAAAGCCATATTATGAAAGATTTCTTAAGATTTTACCGGATATCCCTTCTTTGGCTGGCGTAAATGAAGACGTTCTGTTAAAATTATGGGAAGGACTCGGATACTATAACAGAGTAAAGAATATGCAGAAAGCGGCAAAGCTTGTTATGGAAGAATATGACGGCAGACTGCCGGAGGAATATGAAGAGCTGTGCAAGCTGCCCGGTATCGGAAGTTATACGGCCGGAGCGGTCTCGTCCATTGCATATGGAAAGCCTGTACCCGCAGTGGACGGAAACGTCCTGCGGGTTGTTTCCAGACTTTGCATGTTGGAGGCGGACATTTTAAGTACGCAGACTAAAAAAGAAGTAGAGCAGGAGCTGCGTAATATCATACCCAAAGACAGGCCGGGGGATTTTAATCAGGCAATGATGGAGCTTGGAGCTTTAGTGTGTATACCGAACGGTATGGCAAAATGTCAGGAATGTCCTCTTGCTTTTGCCTGTAAAGCCTGTCAGGAAGGCAGAGTACAGGACTTTCCCGTCAAAAGGCAGAAAAAACCCCGTAAGATCGAAAAGAAGACAGTATTGATCCTTCGGGACGAGGAGCGCGTGGCGATCCGTAAAAGAGAAAACAAAGGTCTTTTGGCCGGATTGTATGAATTTCCGATGTTAGAGGGACATAGGACGCCGGAACAAGTGGTTTCTTATTTAAGGGAGATCGGTCTTCATTCGGTTTTTATTAAGTCATTGGAGGATTCACGGCATATCTTTACGCATAAAGAATGGCATATGGTCGGTTATGTAGTCAGAGTGGACGAGCTGATGCCGGTAGAGGGAAAAGAACAGGGATTCTTATTTGTAGAACCTAAAGAGACGGAAAAGACTTTTCCGATCCCGTCTGCATTTGCGGCATATACAAAATATTTGAATATTAAGTTGGGGAATGACAGATTTTATTCCGATGCCAGAAAGGAAACTTGAAAGGAAACAAATCATGAAACTATTAACGATTACCGTTCCGTGCTATAACTCGGAATCCTATATGAAAAACTGTGTGGAATCTTTGCTAAAGGGAGGGGAGGACGTCGAGATCATCATTGTCAATGACGGATCAAAGGATTCTACGGCACAGATTGCCGACGAATTTGTAAAGCAGTATCCTACCATCGTCAAAGCCGTTCATAAAGAAAACGGCGGACACGGTTCGGCAGTCAATGCAGGGCTGGATCATGCCACGGGGCTTTTCTTTAAAGTTGTGGACAGCGACGACTGGGTGAAGGAATCCGCTTATAAAGAGATATTAGAAACACTGAGGGAACTGGCAGGCGGCGAGAAGAGTCTTGATATGCTCATCAGTAATTTTGTATATGAAAAAGAGGGGGTAAAGCGCAAAAAGGTAATGCGCTATCATCGTACTCTGCCGGAGAAGGAAATTTTTACATGGAGCGATGTAAAGCATTTTAAAAAGGGACAGTATATTCTGATGCATTCCGTTATTTTCAGGACAAAGCTGCTGAAAGAATGTAATTTGAGACTGCCGGAGAATACCTTTTATGTAGACAATATTTTTGTGTTTGAACCTTTGCCTTATGTAAGGAATATGTATTATCTGGATGTAAACTTTTATCGTTATTATATCGGACGGGAAGATCAGTCAGTCAACGAAAATGTGATGATTTCAAGGATCGATCAACAGATTTTGGTAAATAAACTTATGATTGATTTTTATGTGGCTCACAGACAGATTCTGGCGGGAAATCATAAGATGGGGAAATATATGTTTAACTATCTAGAGATCATTACTACAGTTTCCTCCGTACTTTTGATCCGCTCCGGAACAGAAGAAAATTTAGAAAAGAAAAAAGAGCTTTGGAGATATATCAAAAGCAGTGATAAATTACTTTATTTCAGGCTGCGCCACGGTATTATGGGAAACGCCATGAACTTGCATGGAAAAGTCGGGAGGGACATTTCCGTAGCGAGCTACAAGATCTGCCAGAAATTTTTTAACTTTAATTAGTTTTAGACAGTTCAGGAAAGGCAGTCGGAATATTAGAAAATGAGAAGCAAAAAGACAGATACGGGATTCTGCTATTTATAGAAATCCCGTATCTGTCTTTATTTCTATTTGTTTTCCGATATTATCCGATCTGCGGCTTAGAACTGTTTTCGGATTTGCGCCTGCGCATTGCAAAGAGTACGTCTACATGGTAGACAAGCAGGTACATAACGAGCGCCAGTATGATGCCGGTGATCACGTCGAAGACGGAATGCTGCTTGATGAACATGGTGGATAGGATAATGGAAATGCATAGGACAAGAGATCCGATGCGGATTCCTTTTTTGTTTTCAAACTGTGCGCTTTTGGCAATGGCAAAATGAGCCCCAAGGGAATTATATACATGGATGCTGGGCCAAAGATTAGTCGGCGTATCCGTGTTCCACAAGGCTGTCACCATATGGGTAAAAACGTTATCTCTCGGCATATTGGAAAGCCTCAGATCGTGACCGTTCGGGAACAGGGTGGAAATAACGAGAAATATCGTCATTCCCGTAAATAAAAATGCGCATATCCTGTAATAATCCTGTTTATCTTTAAAAAAGAAGAAAAGCACTGTCACCGCCACATAAGCGAACCAAAGAAAATACGGTACTACGAATACTTCGCAGAATGGGATATAGTCGTCTATAAAAGTATGGATGACCTGAAAATCTTTTGTTACGGTTCTTTCTAAGTGGGTAAACCAAGCCAGATAAATGACGCCGTAAATAATAAGCGGAATGGCATGCTTATATTTTTGATAAAATTCCTTCATAATAAAAACCCTTTCCCCTCTGTCTCAGCGATAGAGACGCTCATAAATGAAATGTTATGTTAAAAAATTATTTTACATTTAGAATCTATGCGCTATTTTAGCAGTCTTTATTTTTATAGTCAATGTGGAAAACGGCGAAAAGAGGCAAATTAAGAAAAAAGTAAGAAAGTCTTTAGAAAAAGCAAAGCTGTGGTTAAACATAAACAAATACTTTGCTTTTCTACTGCGCTATGCTATAATCAGCACATAGTTTATGCAATAAAATGCCGCAGGATACGTTACAGTAGTTACAGTATATGTATATGGCAGAATGGAGGAAAGATGTATTCATTAGACGAAGTAAAAAAGGTAGATCCTGAAGTCTCGGAAGCAATTGAGAAAGAGCAGGAAAGGCAGAACAGCCATATTGAACTGATCGCATCCGAAAACTGGGTGAGCAAGGCGGTTATGGCTGCGATGGGAAGTCCGCTTACGAATAAATATGCAGAAGGGTATCCGGGCAAAAGATATTACGGCGGCTGCGACTGTGTAGATGTTGTTGAAAATCTTGCCATCGAAAGAGCAAAAGAGCTGTTCGGCTGCGATTATGCCAACGTACAGCCGCATTCGGGCGCGCAGGCCAATTTTGCCGTTCAATTTGCGATCTGCCAGCCGGGAGATACGGTCATGGGCATGAATCTGGATCATGGCGGGCATCTGACACACGGCAGTCCGGTCAATGTTTCGGGAAAATACTTTAAAATTGTTCCTTACGGGGTAAACGACGAAGGATTTATCGACTATGACGAATTAAGAAAGACCGCGCTGGAAACAAAACCGAAAATGATCATTGCAGGTGCTTCCGCTTATGCAAGGACGATCGATTTTAAGAAATTCAGAGAAATCGCCGACGAGGCGGGTGCGGTACTTATGGTAGATATGGCTCATATTGCCGGCCTTGTAGCGGCAGGGCTTCATCCAAGCCCGATCCCTTATGCGGATGTAGTGACTACGACTACCCATAAAACCCTTCGCGGACCGAGAGGCGGCCTGATCCTTGCCAATAAAGAGGCGGCGGAAAAGTATAACTTTAATAAAGCGGTATTTCCGGGAATTCAGGGAGGACCGCTTATGCATGTGATCGCTGCGAAAGCAGTATGTTTTAAAGAAGCGTTAAGCGATGAATTTAAGACATATCAGAAAGGAATCGTAGACAACGCACAGGCGCTCTGCAAAGCCCTGCAGGCAAGAGATATCAAAATCGTATCCGGCGGAACGGACAACCATCTGATGCTTGTGGATCTGACGCCGTACAGTCAGACGGGAAAAGCAGTGGAGAAGCTTTTGGATGCCGCGCATCTTACCTGTAATAAGAATACGATCCCTAACGATCCCCAGTCGCCTTTCGTAACAAGCGGTATCAGACTTGGTACGCCGGCAGTAACAAGCCGCGGAATGAATACCGAAGATATGGAGCAGATCGCAGAGGCGATTGCCATGGTCATCAAAGGCGGGGAAGAAAATGTTCCTAAGGCTCGTGAGATCGTACAGCGTTTAACGGATAAATATCCGCTTGTTTAATGGACGCTGCCCCGTTTTTCAGCAATGAGCCGACAGGATACAAAAAATCATGGATCATAAAATACGGAGCTTTCCGGAAGGCCGATGCCTTGGAAAGCTCCGTATTTTTAGCTATAAACTGCAGAGAGCCGTTTAAAAAGCGACGGCCCGGCGCAAGGGGGGCTGGCTGGGAAACCTGATTTTATGTTTGCCTTACAGTGCTTTAATATATTCTTCGACCGCATCATGCCAGTCTGCAAAAGTAAAGTCAGTGGTCAGCCGGAACATATAATTGTCAAGTACGGAATAAGCGGGACGCGGCGCGGGCGCAGCAAATTCCGCCGTTGTGATTTTTTCCACTTTCGTGTTTTTGCCTGCAAGGCGGAAGATCTCTTCTGCAAATTCCGCCCAATTACAGTCTCCTTCGCAGGTTGCATGAAAAATACCGTAGTTTTCCGTAGGAAGGAGATAACAGATCGCCTTTGCCAGTTCGTCCGCGCTGGTCGGCGTGCCAAACTGGTCGCTTACGACGCGGACCGTATCGTTTGTTTCGGAAAGCCGTAACATTGTTTTAACAAAATTTTTCCCTTCTCCATACAGCCATGCGGTGCGGAGAATAAAGTAATCCTTGGCGAAATCTTTTACAAAATTTTCGCCCGCAAGTTTAGTCATACCGTACATTCCCTGTGGATTTGTCCGGTCAAATTCCATGAGCGGCCTGTCCCCAAATCCGTCGAACACATAATCCGTTGAGATATGGATCATTTTCGCGCCTGTCTGTGAAGCGGCGATACTTAAATTCCTCGGCCCGATGGCATTGATACGGTAAGCGTTGTCCCGGTCCGTTTCACAGGCGTCTACGCCCGTATGGGCTGCACAGTTGATGATAGCGTATGGTTTTATTTTGCGGGCAAGTTCCAGACAATTGTCTATATTGGTGATATCAAGTTCTCCGACGTCCGTATTGACAGTTTCATAATCCGGTAGAGAAGCGAATTGCTTATTGAGTGCGCGTCCTAACTGCCCGTTGCAGCCGGTTATTATAATTGATTTCATTGAAATACCTCCGGTTTTAAATTTGCGTAATATTTTAAGCGAAACTTAGTCACTCTTTTTATCATACAACCTTATCGGAATTATTGCAAACATTTCGGCTGATTGCGGACGCTCCGATCGGGTTCAAAAGAAAAATATTGCGAAAAAACTACAAAAATGTTGCAGGAAAATTGCAATCGAATTGCAAAAAAATTACAAATAATTAATGACTTGTTCGGTCGGCTATGATATAATGAGCGTTAGCGGGCAGGGTATGTCCATATATTTATGATATAATATATAAATTATTGTAGGTATTATGCACAAAATATATCTGAAATAAAAAATATGTAGTATTCGGAGTATACTAATGTACGGTATAGCTATCCGGATGGGTAACGAATGTATATTAGGTAATGCGTATCAGACAATATCAGGATTTCAAAGATATACGCTATAGATACTTGTGAAAGTGAGGATTTTTTTATGAAGAGATGGAAGGCGCTTATCCTCGTATCGATATCCGTACTGGCTTTGTCCGGCTGCGGAAAAAAAGAGGGGACGGATAAAAAGACGCCTGAGACGGCAGGGATACCGCCCATCGAGCAGGCCGCAGAACCAAATGACGTTACAGATGCGGAGGGTGAAAAACCGCCGGTGGAAGGGATGGTACACAGCAGGCTGACAAATGAATGGATAGACGGTGAATTGGCAGAAAAAAGACCGATTGCGGTCATGATCCCGAACGAGATCAGCGCGGTACCGCACTATGGGATCAGTTATGCGGATATTTTGTACGAATGTAATGTAGAGGGCGAAATGACGCGCCTTATGGGAATTTTCGGCGATTGGGAGAATCTTGAAAAGATCGGTAACGTCCGCAGCGCAAGGGATTATTATATATACTGGTCTTTTGAATGGGATTCCATTTTGTGTCACTACGGCGGGCCGTTTTATATTGACGAGGTGATCAGCCGATCCACTACGGATAATATTAACGGTACGGTTGCGGCAGAGGGAATCTATTTCAGGTCGACGGACAGGAACGCCCCGCATAACGCCTATATTTCTGCGGACGGTATCAAACAGGCGGTGCGCCAATACGATTATTCCACAGAATACAGAGATATGGCGGATGATAATCATTTTCAGTTTGCAAGCAAAGAGGAACCCAATACGCTGACGCAGTACGAGGGTTCGGTAAGCGGGACTCTGATCGATCTGTCGGAATGCTATCCGAAGACAAAGTCTTATTTTAAGTATGATGAGTCAGACGGTCTGTATTACCGGTATCAGCATCTTGCGGGAGGTTCGGACGGGCCGCATGTAGACGCATTAAATGACGAACAGCTTAAATTTAAGAACGTGATCGTGCAGTATACCTATTATGAGACAAGAGACGCGCAGGGATATCTGGCATATAAATGTATTGATAATACAAGAGGCGGCTGGTTCTTTACCGAAGGCAGGGGGATCCACATCAACTGGATCAAGGAAAGCGACTACGGCGCCACAAGATACTATGACGATTTTGGAAATGAGATCACATTGAATACGGGAAAGACAATGATCCTGATCGTGGAGGACGGCGACGGATTCCATTTTGAATAAGAAATAAAATGCGGAAATGCAGCAAAGATTTGCGGTGTTTCCGTATTTTCATCTTTTCCGTTTTTATATTTTAGCTAAAACCGGTTGCCTTTCCGTGTCTGCTGTGTTACAATATCTTTCGGTGAAAAACAAGTGTCCGCATATAGAGAACATGAAAAAACGAGTGTCTTTCGCACGGATACATATGGTTTAAATGCCGGAAAGGATATGGCGGTATATGGGAGAAACGGCAGGGTATTTTGTTGTCAGGCAGAAAGCAGTACCGGAGGTCTTGCTAAAAGTTGTGGAGGCGAAGCGGCTTTTGGAATCGGAAAAAGTCATGACGATACAGGAGGCGGTTGACAGGGTCGGTATCAGCAGGAGTTCGTTTTATAAATATAAAGACGATATTTTCCAGTTTCACGACAGTTCTCAGGGAACGACGCTCACACTTACTTTTCAGATGGATGATGAGCCGGGACTTTTATCGGACGTATTGAAGATCATTGCGGATTTCGGCGCCAATATTTTAACGATCCATCAGAGCATTCCGATCGGCGGGATCGCCTCTTTGAGTTTAAGCGTTCAGGTTTTGCCGACGACAGGGGATATTTCCAAAATGCTGGATGCGATGGAAAAGCAAAAAGGCGTGCATTATGTGAAGATCATTGCAAAAGAATAAACAGAAAATAGAAGAGGAGTAATTATTATGATTCAGGTAGCGGTATTTGGTTATGGAACGGTGGGAAGCGGCGTCGTAGAGGTCATTGAGAAAAATAAAGATATGATCAATAAAAAGGCCGGAGACGGATTGAACATCAAATATGTTCTTGACTTAAGGGATTTTCCCGGAGATCCCGTTCAGGAAAAGCTGGTAAAGGACGTTACTATTATTTTAGACGATCCCGAAGTGGATATTATCTGCGAAACAATGGGCGGCATCAATCCGGCGTATGACTTTACGAAACGCGCGTTGCTGAAGGGAAAAAGCGTGTGTACTTCCAATAAGGAGCTGGTTGCAAGCCATGGGCCGGAACTTTTGCGCCTTGCAAGGGAAAATAAATGTAATTATCTTTTTGAAGCGAGCGTGGGCGGCGGCATTCCGATCATCCGCCCTCTGAATTATTCTTTGACGGCGGAAAAGATCGACGGTATTACCGGCATTTTGAACGGAACTACGAATTATATACTGACAAAGATGGACAGGGAAGGCGCGGATTTTGACGATGTATTGAAGGAGGCGCAGGAAAAGGGCTATGCGGAAAAGAATCCCGAAGCGGATGTGGAAGGATACGACGCCTGCCGTAAGATTGCGATCCTTTCTTCCCTTATGTGTTTAAAAAACGTGAAGTATGAAGACATCTATACGGAAGGGATCACAAAGATCACGGCGGCGGATTTTCTTTATGCAAAAGAAATGGATATGACGGTTAAGCTGCTTGCCATGAGTAAAAACGTGGGGAACGAATATTTTGCAATGGTGGCGCCGTTCCTGATTTCCAAAGAGCACCCGCTCTACAGCGTCAACGATGTATTCAATGCCGTTTTCGTACACGGGAATATGCTGGGGGATTCTATGTATTACGGGCGCGGCGCAGGAAAACTGCCCACAGCCAGCGCAGTAGTCTCCGATGTGATCGACTGTGCAAGACATATTGGCAAGACGGTTATGTGCCTGTGGGAAGACGAGGATGTAAAGCTGGCGGATATCGGTCAGGTAAGCCGCAGATTTTTCGTGCGCGTGGATCAAAGTAAAGCGGATGAAGAAAAAGCAAAAGAGATCTTCGGTCAGGCGGTGATCGTAAGAATAGACGCCCTTTCGGGCGAATTTGGTCTGATCACGGAACCAATGACGGAAAAAGCATTCGGAGAAAAAGCGGAACAATTGGGCGCGGTGATCGGTAGGATACGTATTGAAGATTAATAAATCTATTTAAGGCATTGGCTCTTTTGAAAATATGCCATAGTGTGGAGGACTGTATGAAATATGTAGTTGTGTTAGGCGACGGGATGGCAGACGAACCGATCGGGGAGCTGTCAGGGAAAACGCCGTTGGAATATGCGGAAACAGAAGCGATGGACGCTCTCAGTAAGAAAGCGGAGATCGGAATGGTGCATACCATACCGGAGGGGATGAAGCCGGGATCCGATACGGCAAATCTTTCCGTATTGGGATATGATCCGAAAAAATATTATTCGGGGAGATCTCCTTTAGAAGCGCTCAGTATCGGCGTACCGATGAAAGATACGGATATTGCGCTCAGATGCAATATCGTTACGCTTTCGGAAGAAGACGTGCCTTTTGAGGAGAGAACGATCATCGATCATAGCTCGGACGAGATCAGTACGGAAGACTGTGCAGTATTGTTAGAAGCGGTAAGGAAGGAACTGGAGACGGACAGGTACCGTTTTTATCTTGGCACCAGTTACCGGCACTGCCTTATCTGGGATAGAGGGGGAGTAGTCGAACTTGTCCAGCCCCATGACGTGCTGGGTCAGGTCATCGGGCAATATTTGCCGAACGATCAGGCCTTATATGAGATGATGAAAAAAAGTTATGATATCTTGTCCTGCCATCCCTTAAATATAGAGCGTAAAAAACAGGGGCTGAATCCCGCAAACTGCTGCTGGTTCTGGGGAGCGGGAACAAAACCGATGCTTTCTTCTTTTGAAGAAAAGACCGGAAAGAAAGGAATGATGATCTCCGCAGTAGATCTGTTAAAAGGGATCGCCGTAGGGGCCGGAATGGGCGTGGCAAAGGTGGAAGGCGCCAACGGCGGGCTTCATACCAATTACGAAGGAAAAACGGCGGCGGCAGTAAAGGCGCTTACCGAGGACGGTTATGACTTTGCTTATATCCATGTCGAAGCGCCGGACGAAATGGGGCATCAGGGAAGCGTGGAGAAAAAGGTAAAGGCGATAGAGTATTTAGACAGCAGAGTAATTGGTCCGTTAGTCGAGAGCCTAAAAGAAAAAAAGACGGACTTCCGGCTTTTGGTATTGCCGGATCATCCAACCCCGATCCGCGTTAGGACGCATACGGCGGACAGCGTTCCTTATATGCTTTATGACAGCACAAGGGAAGAAGAGCATAAGTGGAATTATAATGAAAAAGAAGCGGAAGAAAGCGGCAACCGTATTGACAGAGGTCATGAGATCATAGACTATCTGTTTTCAGGATCGGGAGCTGGCCGGCTGCATGACGATAATATTTGAAATATGTGATTATGAGGAGAAGCAGGATGAGAAAAGTTGTAAAATTTGGCGGAAGTTCTTTGGCGAGCGCAGAGCAGTTTAAAAAAGCAAAAGAAATTATATGTGCCGACAGCGAAAGGAAGTTTGTAGTTCCGTCGGCGCCGGGAAAGAGGAATGCAAAGGACACCAAAGTTACGGATATGCTGTATGCATGTTACGAAACGGCAGAGAAGGGAGAAGATTTTAAGCCCCAGCTAAAAGCGATCAAGGCGCGTTACGAGGAGATCATAAGCGGCCTTTCCCTGACATTATCGTTAGACAGTGAATTCAAAACGATAGAAGGCAATTTTAAGAAAAAAGCCGGAAGGGATTATGCGGCCTCCAGAGGCGAGTACTTAAACGGTATCATTATGGCGCATTATCTGAAATATACATTTGTAGATCCGGCAGAGGTTATTTTCTTTGACGAAGACGGGGAATTTGATGCGGATAAAACAAACGCCGTCTTGTCCGAAAGACTGGAAAAAACAGAACGTGCGGTGATCCCGGGATTTTACGGATCTCTTCCGGACGGCACGGTACATACTTTTTCAAGAGGCGGTTCGGATGTTACGGGGTCTATCGTGGCCAAAGCGGTCAAAGCGGACGTATACGAGAACTGGACCGATGTGTCGGGATTCTTGATTGCGGATCCGAGGATCATAGAAAATCCCGAGGGAATCGAAACCATTACCTATCGCGAACTGCGGGAGCTTTCCTATATGGGGGCGGGCGTATTTCATGAAGATGCGATCTTTCCGGTCCGGAAAGAAGGAATTCCGATCAATATCCGTAATACCAACGCGCCGGAGGACAACGGAACATGGATCGTGGGCAGCACTTGTCAGAAGTCCAAATATGTTATTACCGGTATTGCCGGAAAGAAAGGCTTCTGCGCAATCAATATTGAAAAAGATATGATGAATGCGGAGATTGGTTTTGGCAGAAAAGTATTACAGGCGTTTGAAGACAACGGCATATCTTTTGAGCATGTGCCGTCGGGTATCGACACAATGACGATATTTGTCCATCAGGATGAGTTTATCCATAAGGAACAGAAAGTGGTGGGAAGCCTTCACCGGCTTGCCAATCCGGATTCTATTGATATCGAATCCGACCTTGCCCTGATTGCAGTCGTAGGGCGCGGGATGCGTGCGACAAGGGGAACGGCGGGCAGGATCTTCTCCGCGCTGGCGCACGTTAACGTCAATGTCAAGATGATCGATCAGGGTTCCAGCGAGCTGAACATCATCATTGGGGTTGCAAATAATGATTTTGAGACGGCGATCAAGGCGATCTATGATATTTTTGTAGTATCGCAGCTTTGACGGTCCGTATGGAAATATCGAATCATCAGAAAAATAAAAACGAACGGCGGTTCAGCATCTATCCGGCTGAACCGCCGTTCGTTTTACATTCCGTTATCTGTCTATATTTGGTTTTTATCAATCCGGTTTATACAGAACATTTTTGGATTTTGTGCTATCTTGTCATCTTATAAACGGCTTTTATCGTTTATTGATCCCAACGGCATTCCCATGTTAATGATGCCTGCCGTGATGGCGGCCATGATGCCCTCCGTTGGATGTTCCGGTATTATTGCTGTTTACGGAATTATTAGGGCAGCTCCATGTATCATGATTTGTACTGTAGGGGCAGTGCTCTCCGGCAGCATGGTTGTCGCAGATGCCGTCTCCGTTATTATCCACATATCCGGTGCAGGAAGTATTGGCGCCGGCATGGTGGTTGTTGCAGTTGTCACAGATGCCGTCGTTGTTAGTATCCGCAAATCCTGTACAGGAAGTATTGGCGCCGGTATGAGCCAGTCTGCAGTTATCACAGAATCCGTTCCCGTCCGCATCAATGTAGCGGCAGGCGGGAGTATCGTAACGGACAGCCTGACTGCCGGCCGTTTGGGAAAAACCGGTTTTCACTTCATTGGTATAAGCACCGGTAAATCCTGATGCAGCGCCCATGCTCAGAGTCAAAGCAATAGTTACAATACCTGTCAATACTTTTTCCATGTGATCCTCTCCTTTTGATAAAATACAATGAATAGTTTACAATTAGTTCCATTGGTCATTACTGACATTGTATCCCATATATCTATATATGTAAATACGGATAAATTATTATTTTAACTTATTCCCGGCATGTATAATTTAGCTGGAGCAGTTTTTAAACATCTCGGGAAGAAATAAACGGAAAGGATGTGATATGTTGTGAACTGTAGATGTAACATTTCCGGAAAATGCAGTATTTTAGCGGCAATGGGCATATGCTAAAATACAACATATGCGGATGGATCATTTGTGGTGAATGGAAATTTGCATACCATCGGGAAAGCGATTGCCTGATTCCTAATCTCAAACTTTCGGATACAACGGAGTATCAGATCGGGAAGTATGGACAGTTTCCTTTAGTGTTGTTTTTGTTTTAAGTTTTGTATCAGGATGTATCTTACAAGCGTATTTTCCTCATAGACCGGAAGGGAGGAGAGGGAGTGAAGGTTTATATGAGGATTCTGTCAAACGGATCAAAAAAATACCTGTCTTGATTTTCGGAGATAAAATGCTTATACTTGGTTTTATAAGATATACAGAGGCGGTAAAAGTAATCATATTCATTGGGTTTGCGCTGCAGAGCGGCATGACGGGAAGGCTGGAAGGAAAGGTACTTTCCTTCTCCCTGATCTGGGCATCTGCCGGAGCGGACAGATGGGAGCAAAAATGAAAAAGATCGTTGCGGTAGTAATCGTTTTATTCAGCGTAGTTTTGTGGGGATGCGGAAACGGATCGTCCAAAGAAGAAACCGGCAGCCGGAGTGAGTCTGTATCCGGACGGGAAAAAACGGATTTACAGAACGGGTCAGGATCGGAACCGGAGACAGAAGCATCCGGCCATACAGACGATGGCAGAGCAGAAGAGGAGACGGCTGCCATACAAAACGAAAGCAGTTTTGAAGAGGAGAGTCATGCAGATCCGGATCATGTGCCTGAAAAAGCAGTTCAGGGAGGCGCGTGCGGTGAAATCTCCGTGCTGCTGCCTGACGGGTGGATCTATGAAAAGTGTCCGGCAGACAGCGGTCAACTGATCGCCGGAACGTACGGAATCCATTTCTACCCCGAAGAGGCGCAGGAGGGATATATTGAGCTTGCTTACGAGGATTTTTTCGGTGTCTGCGGAACCGGATTAAAGACGGAAGAGACGACGATAGCGGGTAATACGGCCAAAATCGGGACGTATGACGATCACGAATATTGGAATTTCATTATTTTTGAAGGAGAAAAGGAAGGGATCATCGCAGTTACATATTTGCCAGAAAGCTGGTGGGAAGAGTACGGCGATCAGGCTTTGGAGATTCTGGATACGGTATCTTTCGATCAAAGTGCGAAAGAGTGAAGACATTGTGATCCGGATGCGGAATCCTGCGGTTATTCCCGCAAGATTCCTTTTGACCAGCCTATTTTCTTTCCTTCAAGCAGATAGCGTTTCATACTTGCCTGTAAGCTTGTATTTTCGGGCAGGTTTTCCGAAATATCATGAAAACCCGGAAATACCCAATCCAGTACGGCCGTACTTCCATAATCGGTTTCGGTTATGTCAAATAATTTTTGAAATGCCAAAATATTGGATCCGTCAGGTAATATATTTTTTAGGGCCGGAGATAACAGCCATGATTCGCACCGCATTTCCAGATTTTCCCATAGCGGATAATATTGCCGGCAAAAATCTTGAAACAGAGAAAGGGAACTTTGGACGGACTGCGGCGAAAGATCCGCGTCGGACGGTATATGGATCTGAATGCATTCTTCCTTTTCGTATTCATATTCTAAAGCGCCGATCCGGTATTCCCGCAGCGATAACTGCCGGGGAAACCACCAGCCCCATGGAAATCGGTAACAGCCATAAGTTTTGTGGTGTTCCGATAAAAACCGGGTACAGAATTTCATTGTATCCGTAAAAATGGATACGGGAATCCCCTTTTTTTGATATTCCCCGAAAGATAGTATTGCAATATTTAAGTCTTCCCATAATGTTTTGATACCGTCAGGATCTTCACCTACATGATCCGAAATCATTTTATCTAATTTTTCCACGATTTCTTTGTCGTTTATCAGATCCTCCCGGCTGATGCGGAACGTATCCTTTTTGGTCCCGGCATAGGCGTTTAATTCCTGTATTACCTCGTCAGGCAGTTCCAAAAGTTCGTATAATCTGCTGTGTTCCATGTTCCCTCCTGTAAGCTCCGGAGCGGAAAAGCGATCTTTGATTTTGACCGGACGGTTTTCTGAAATACCGGAACTTGTTTTTTCATTTATAAGTATATTACCATAAGCCGGCCGCATTGTCATTCGCTGTCAAACGGAAAACCATAAGTGTGAATAAGCAGAGTCGTTCTTTGGGTCTGCGCCATATATGAAAATAGGGAGAAGGCTGCCGGGCGTCCTGCAAGCGACAGAAGATAACAGAAAAATACGACAAATATCGACAAAATGCTGAAAAAACCATGGAAGAAATTGTAAAATAAAAAAATAAAAATATTTTTCAAAAAATGTATTGACAAATATCGACATGATAGCTATAATTAAACCATAAACAACAGACAAATACATAGATTAAATCTAAAATAATTAAATTTACATAGATTAATCTATAGATAAGGAGGTACGGTCCACCGAAAACTTAATCCAATTTTAAAGTACAAAAGAATAAGGAACTAAAGAAAAAGATTATTATCACGATCGTAATCAGAACCAAAAGAAAAAGTAACGAAGTACATAGGAATTAAAATTTATAAAAACCTTGTCCGTTACAGTACAGGTAGTACAAAAGAAAAAGGGAAAGAATACGAGAGATGAAAAATTGGAGGTAAAGTCCATTGGATAGCGAAGTTTAGAAGCGGGTGTTGATGAGAAAAGAATCAATGCCCGCTTCTGCGTAGATCTTCTTTGTAAAGTATCTTTCTAGGCAAATTGCAAAATCTGCAGCTATTTACGGGTTCTGTACACGGTAATTTGTATCAGCTTTGCAGATATTCAATCAGCTTATTTGCATATTCATCGCTATGTTCATGTAAATACTGTCCATGCCCCATATGCTCCATCTCTATTACAGAGGGCAGATATTTTTTTAACAAAGCAACGCTCTTCCTTGGATACCGCTCATTCGAGCCTCACCAAAAGAGAATAGTCCCCGTGTAGTTTCTTATATTTTCAGGAATATGATACCTATACACAAATTCACACGCATTTTTTATAGGGTTTGAGGTAATGCCCATATAAAGCATTTCAATAATACTGTTGTTATCTTTTCCAATAACGGCATCCATCATAAATCCAGAGATTGCTTTTCCGTTTTGAATCCGCTTTATCGCTTTGCAGAACAGATATTCATACGGCTTTGTCAGCAGGCCCATCTTGATCAGAAACGCCGCATCCAAATGTGTTTTAACAATATTAACATTGCCTCTTCCAATAATCTCAACAGCCATTGTTGCGCCCATAGAGAATCCCGATAGACAGTATAAATTACCAGACAGATTATTTATGATGTCATTTTCTATTTCATCACAGTTATTCTCAAGACTGATAAGCTCATCTGTTCTTCCGCCGTGACCATCCACTTCCGCCAATATCACATAATAATCTGACAGATGTTTTAAAATTGGTTCATAGCAAAGCATTGCAGTGAAGCCATTCCGTGTATGAAAGCAAATCTTTCGCAAATTGCGGCACATCTGGCAGAAAGCGTTTTCAAGGTACGTCTCGGAGCGCGTATTGGCTGTATAACATTCTATTCTTAAGAAATTATATATTCGTTCATTTCCTGTGGAAAAATGTAAAAATATAATGTATTATGTTAAAGTAGCGTGTAATGTAAAGAAAGCTATGACCCAAATAGGAGATTTCATGTCTTAATGTCTTGAAAAGAAGCGGTTTAGATAGAAATGTCAAATAGGCGTCTTTTGAAAGGAGTACTTTTTATGGCTGAAAACAGAGATACAGAACGCAGAATATATCGTCATAAGCGTCGGGTGCGCAACCAGATCATTGCGTATACTTCGCTGGCCGTTATGATTGCGGCAATAGTGGCAGGAGGTATTTTTGCGGCGAAATATATTACAAAATGGATGAAGGACAGAAAGCCGGAGGAAATGGCTGAAGCGCCTTCCACCGAAGCTTCACAGCCGGAAGAACCGGTAACGATCTCGGAACCGGAGCCGTCTACGGAGCAGGAAGAGGTGAACTGGCTGGATGAAATGGTAGACGCATGTATAGCGGAAATGCCCCTGCCGGATAAGGTAGCCGGTTTATTTGTGATCACACCCGAGGAGCTGACGGGCGTGGGAACGGCAATTAAGGCGGGAGACGGTACGAAGGATGCGCTGGGGACGCATGCGGTCGGCGGGCTGATATATTTTTCGAAAAATATCCAGTCGGAGGCTCAACTGACGGAAATGCTTGCAAATACGGTTTTGTTCAGTAAGTACCCGCTGTTTCTGGCAGTAGACGAAGAGGGCGGAAAGGTAAGCCGCGTTGCTGACAGCGGCATCGAAGTGGAAAAGGTCGGCACCATGGCCGAAATAGGGGCAACGGGAGATCCGCAGAACGCTTATCATGCGGGGACGACGATTGGCGCATATTTAAAAAGGCTTGGTTTTAATCTTGACTTTGCACCGGTAGCGGATGTATTGACCAATGGGGACAATCAGACGATCGGGGACCGGGCTTTTGGAACGGATGGAGCGGTCGTTGCGCAAATGGCATCTTCTTTTGTGACAGGACTGGAGGAAGGAGGAGTCAGTTCCTGTCTGAAGCATTTTCCGGGACTGGGAGATACTACGGAGGATACGCATGACGGCATGGTCGTTACGGAACGTACAAAGGAGGAATTTCAGGCAGTGGAATTTCCGGTCTTTCAGGCGGGAATCGATGCGGGCGCGGATTTTGTGATGGTAAGCCATGTGTCAGTACCGGGTCTGACAGGGGACAATACGCCGGCCTCCCTTTCGCCGGCCGTGATCGGTATTTTGAGAAACGATTTGGGATTTGACGGCATTATTATTACGGATGCGTTGAATATGACGGCAATCACTGATTATTACACCGCAGATGAGGCGGCTGTCAAAGCGATACAGTCGGGTGCGGATATGCTGCTTATGCCGGAAAGCTTTGAAACCGCGTATAACGGACTCTTACAGGCAGTAGAAAACGGAACGATCTCAGAGGAACGGATCAACGAATCGCTGCGCAGGATCTATAGGGTGAAGTATGCGGACAGGATGGAATAAAACGCCCAAACTGCTTATTGGCGGCAGGATCACAGGCAAAGTCTGGGATATGCAAGGTTAAGAATGAAATTGCCGATATACATGGTACAATGCAGGGAGGCGGAGATGGAGAAGATAAGATGCGTATATGAGCATAATGGGGAGGATACGATCCTTTATGCGGAGAATGTTATCGGAGCATATACAAGAGGGGCTTCTTTAGATGAGGCATTAGAAAAAATGTGAATGCGTATTATTTTGGCGAGATCGGGGTAAATGCGGATAATGCGGGAACGATTTTGGAATGCCGCCAAAAAGGATTTTCCTTATTGGAACAAACGCCGGATTACTTAATGAATAAAGTGTATAAGGGAAGTTACGGCGAGTTGTGGTCATTGAAGAAGGTGCTGAGAAGATTTATATGGCATGACCGGATACATGCTAAGGTTATGTATAGGATGGCAGTCAGAACGTTTGGGGAAGGATGCGTTTGGAACAGATTTGGGTTTTAAGGCTGTAAACTGTATCAATAGATTATAAAAATATGAAATAAAGAAATAAAAAAAGCGCGAGACGGGGATCGAACCCGCGACCCCCTCCTTGGCAAGGAGGTGCTCCACCGCTGAGCCACTCGCGCATATCATTTTCATGACAAATAATACTATACTATATACTTTTTTATTTGTCAACCGAAATTTTCTAAAATCTTTGAAAGTATCTGGCGGAAAGCATTTGAAAGATAAATTTTTGAAAGTATCTGGCGGAAAGTATTCGAAGGATAAATTTTCGAAAATAGTTAAGGGATCAGTATTTAAAGGAGAGAACAAACGATGGATCTGTTTGAATATATGCGGAATACGAATATGGAAAAGGAATCTCCCCTTGCGGCGAGAATGAGGCCGACGTCTTTGGACGAGATCGTCGGGCAGCAGCATATTGTGGGAAAGGATAAGCTGCTGTATCGGGCGATCAAAGCGGATAAGCTGAGTTCCATTATTTTTTACGGCCCTCCGGGCACGGGGAAGACAACATTGGCCAAAGTGATAGCCAATACCACCAAAGCCGAGTTTACGCAGATCAACGCTACGATAGCGGGCAAGAAAGATATGGAGGAAGTCGTTAAAAAGGCAAAGGATACGCAAGGAATGTACGGAAAAAGAACGATCCTTTTTATTGATGAGATCCATCGGTTTAATAAAGGGCAGCAGGACTATCTTCTTCCTTTTGTAGAGGACGGCACAGTTATTCTGATCGGCGCTACAACGGAAAATCCTTATTTTGAAGTGAACGGCGCATTGATCTCCCGTTCCGTTATCTTTGAACTGAAACCTCTTTTAAAAGAGGATATAAAAGAATTGATCAAACGTGCAGTATATGACTCCGATAAAGGTATGGGAGCTTATGAAGCCGTCATAGAGGAAGACGCGTTGGAATTTTTGGCGGAACTTTCCGGCGGAGATGCCAGACATGCGTTGAATGCGGTCGAACTTGGGATTATGACAACAGAGCGGAGCGAAGACGGCAAGATCCATATGACTCTTGCGGTGGCAGAGGAGTGTATCCAAAAGCGTGTGATCCGGTATGACAAATCAGGTGATAACCATTATGATACGGTATCGGCGTTTATTAAGAGCATGAGAGGATCCGACCCTGATGCGGCGGTATATTATCTTGCCAGAATGCTTTATGCGGGAGAAAGCGTGACATTTATCGCAAGAAGAATGATGATCTGTGCATCGGAGGATGTGGGAAATGCGGATCCGCATGCGTTGACTGTTGCAGTCAGTGCGGCGCAGGCGGTTGAGCGGGTAGGAATGCCCGAGGCACAAATCATTTTATCTCAGGCAGTTACTTATATCGCGGCTGCGCCGAAAAGTAACGCCGGCATGAAAGCGGTAATGGAGGCCATGAAAATAGTGGAACAGACAGGAAATCTTCCGATTCCGGCTCATTTACAGGATGCGCACTATAAGGGGGCCGCTAAACTGGGACATGGAACCGGATATAAATATGCCCATGATTATCCTAATGATTATGTGGAACAGCAGTATCTTCCCTATGAACTGACAGGGAAAGAATTTTATAAACCGTCGGGAAACGGTTATGAGGTCAAGATCAAAGAACACATGGCAAGGATCAAAAAAGAGGCGGGCCAGTGGAAAGAAGAAGGACCGCTTTAAAAAAGTTCCTGTATCAGATATTGATAGATTTCCTGATTTTTTTTCTGCCAGTTATCGCAGATCGCCGCGGCGGCTTCTTCAACGGGAACGGATAGGGTGATTTCCACAAGATTGATATTTCGGTCTTTGGCAATCAGGTGCGCTTCAAATTCACCGGTTGTAGATTTGTAATAATCGGCAAGGACGGATACCTCATTGCGCAGTTCCAGTTCGTTTTCTTTGAAAAAAGTATTGATATCCGCTTTAATGGCATCGTTTATGCGGTTTTCAAAAAAACTGAGCGTTTCCTGACCTTCTTTTGTAATAGAGAGGTGGGTGCGGTTTCGAATGGAGTCGGCCAAGATCAGGTCGGCTTCGATCAATTCGGAAATGACCTGCTGTAAAGTTAAAAAATTGGTATATTCCTTCTCCAAAATGAAATCGCCCACCTGCGTTTTTGTCAATGGAAAATTTACGCGGTCGAGCATATAAAGGATGATCAATTTATATAGAGTTAACGGATCCTGCATGTATTTTCCCTCCAAATTCCCTGATGTATCTTTCTTAATTTCATTTCATGATGAAGCGTATTTAATACGGCCCGCTTATTTTTACTCCAATCCGGAGCGGCAAGAACTCTTTTGTCGCCGTCGCCTGTCAGTCTGTGGATCACGATATCCGGACGCAGATGACCGATACAGTCGATCAACAGATCCGTATATTCGCTTTGGGAAAGCGCCTGAAACTTCCCTGCCTGAAAATCCTGATACAGGTCTGTCCCCTCCAGCACATGTAAAAGCTGCAGCTTGATACCGAAAACGGATCTTTCGTTTAAATATAAAATTGCATTCTGGCAGTCTTGCTTTGTTTCTCCCGGCAGGCCTAAGATTATGTGCGCAATGACCGGCAGGCCTATTTGGCTTAATTCGGACACGGCCTGATCAAAAACGGAGAGCGCATATCCGCGCCGGATGTAAGCTGCCGTTTGCTCGTTGACGGTCTGGAGTCCCAGTTCGATCCAGATAAATTTTGCATTTCTGCCGTTCCGGGGAGCGGAGTATTCGGTTTGCAGACGGTTTAAAAGCGCCAACACTTCTTTTGGCAGACAATCCGGTCTGGTAGCAATGGAAATACCTGCCGTCTTTGGATGCTCAAGGGCGGCTCTGTAAAGAAACTCCAGTTTTTCCACAGGCGCATAAGTATTTGTGTACGCCTGAAAATAGGCGATGACTTTATCGGTCCTTTTCTGCAGGGCGGTTATCGTGAGCGCCTCGTCGATGCGGGCCTTTAGGGAAAAAGAAGGGGACAGGGAGGCGGCGAATTCGCCGCTGCCGCCTGTGCTGCAGAAAATGCAGCCTCTTGTATCTAAAGTACCGTCTCTGTTGGGACATGTAAAACCTGCGTCGAGAGCCGATTTATATAATTTTTGCCCGAACGTGTTTTTACAATAGGCGTCCAAAGAATAATAGGGCTTTCCGTGCCAAAGAGGATTGCTACTCATGGATGTGGGACCTGACCGCTTCGGCTACGACTTCCGCTACCTTAGGGTTGAACGCTTCCGGCATGATGTTGTCTTCATTTAATTCTTCGTCCGGTACAAGACCTGCAATGGCGAGTGCGGCGGCAAGCTTCATTTCTTCCGTGATCTGGGAAGCGCGTCCTTCCAAAGCGCCTTTAAAGATACCGGGAAAAGCGACCACATTGTTGACCTGATTCGGAAAATCCGAGCGTCCCGTCCCGACGACTTTGGCGCCCGCCTGCTTGGCAGCATCCGGCATGATCTCGGGAACCGGATTTGCCATGGCGAATAATATGGAATCCTTGTTCATGGAAGAGACCATTTCGGGAGAAACGATATTCGGTGCGGAAACGCCTACGAAGATGTCGGCGCCTTTCAGGGCGTCCGCAAGAGAACCGCTTTCGTTATCCGGATTGGTGATTTCCGTCATTTTCTGCTGCATCCAGTTAAGACCTTCGGTATCTTTGGAGACAATGCCGACTTTGTCGCACATGATCACGTTCGGGAAACCGTAAGTCAGCAAAAGTTTTGTAATGGCGACTCCGGCGCTGCCGGCGCCGTTTACGACCACTTTACAGTCTTCCTTTTTTTTGCCTACGACCTTCAGCGCGTTTATGATGCCGGCAAGTACCACAATGGCGGTCCCGTGCTGGTCGTCATGGAATACCGGAATATCCAGAGAGGCTTTCAGCCTTTCTTCGATTTCGAAGCAGCGCGGGGCGCTGATGTCTTCCAAATTAATGCCGCCGAAGCCGGGGGCAAGGTAGGTGACCGCTTTAATGATCTCTTCGGTATCCTGTGTGTCCAGACAGATCGGGACGGCATTGACGCCGCCGAATTCTTTGAAAAGAACCGCTTTTCCTTCCATAACGGGCATTGCGGCGTAAGGCCCGATATTGCCAAGCCCTAAAACGGCGCTGCCGTCGGAAACGACTGCGACGGTATTGGATTTCCATGTATAAGTATATGCGGCGTCTTTATTTTCTGCGATCACTTTGCAGGGCTCCGCAACTCCCGGGGTATAGGCAAGGGATAAGTCTTCCCGGGACTTTACCGGCGTCTTGGATGTTGTTTCCAGTTTCCCTTTCCATTGTTGGTGAAGTGTAAGCGCTTTTTCTCCTGTAGTCATTAGAAACCTCCGTTTATTTTTTGTTAGTTTATGCATTGTTTTGCAGGAAACAGTCCGGTTTTGCACCTGCCTGCCCATTCTTTTTTATTTTTGGCGGACAGGGATTGAACTGTTGTGAATCAAGTGGTATTGTAAAATATCATATAATATTTATTTTAAGGAATCAAGTCTGCATTGCAACGATTTTGGGCTTGGCGGACCGCCTCAGTGCGCGCGGAAGCGTATTGGCGGGAGCAGGCTTGGAACGGATGGATTTTCAGCTTTTAATATAAGTGTCTGTTCGGGCAGACAGATAGGAGAGGATATGGAAAATAAAATTGGGAAACGTAGAGTAAAACGGATACTGAAGATCTTAGGAGGCGCGGCAGGTATCCTTATTTTGACCGTGGCGGTCTATTTGGCCTATATTATCATAGACTATCGCAGGATAGAAGACCGGGTGGCATTGGAAATCAAAGAACCGGCGGAAGAAAACAAGGAAACTGCGGCAAAGACCGGGACGGAATATACGATACTTACCTATAATATCGGTTTTGGGGCGTATACGCCTGATTTTAGCTTTTTTATGGACGGCGGGACGGAGTCTGTGGCGAAGAGCGAAGAAAGCGTTCTTGCGACGGTTTCGGGGGCGGCGGATCTGGCCAAAAAGGAAGACGCGCAGTTTTATCTGTTTCAGGAGGTGGATATGGATTCCACAAGGAGTTATCATGTGGATCAGTATGCGCTCCTGTCAACTTTTTTTCCGGAATATTATTCCGACCTTGCCGTAAATTATGATTCTTCGTTTTTGTTTTATCCTATTTTACAGCCTCACGGAAAGAGTTATGCGGGAATAGCGCTGTATTCAAAATTCCCAATCACGGAAGCGGTAAGGCGCAGTTTCCCGATTTCGGAAAGTTTTAGCAAATATCTGGATCTGGACAGGTGCTATTCCGTGAACCGGATCCCGGTAGAAAACGGAAAAGAACTGTGTATCTATCAGCTTCATATGTCGGCCTACGGTAACGACGACCAGATCAGGGCCGGGCAGGTATCCATGATCTGCGACGATATGGCGGCGGAATATGCAGCGGGGAATTATATCATCTGCGGAGGAGATTTTAATCATGATCTGAAAAGGATGCAGGATACGGAAGGGGAATTTGCGTCTTGGGCCTATCCGTTTCCGAGGCAGAGCGTCCCGGAAGGGCTTCGGTTCGTATTGGACTCTTTTTCGGAAGAAGAGAGGGAGACAATGCATAACAGCGCAAGAAATGCGGATATGGCCTATGAAGAAGGCGTGACTTATACGGTTACGCTGGACGGATTCATCATCTCGGATAACGTAACATGTATTTCTTATGAAAACATGGACACGGGGTATGCTTATTCCGATCACGATCCGGTAAAAATGGTTTTTCGGCTGGACGAGTAGAAGCAGCGGACATCTGTCTGCAGCAGCCCGGCTTTCGGAATGCTTTGATTTGAGGAAAATATAAGAGGATATAGGAATAAGAGAATAAAGAACGGAAAAGTCTTTTCATTCGGGAAAAAGTAGTGTATAATAGCGAGAGTAGTCAAGACGAATTGAGGATTAGATCTTTTAGTACATATCTTGAATAAATCCCAAACAGCATTTAAAAAAGGTTATTTTATAAATAGGATGAAATAAGAATGGAGATCAATATGCGGGAAAAGTATGAATCACTTGCACTGGCGAATTTAAAAGAACTCGCAAAAGCAAGAGGGATCAAAGGAACATCTGGAATGAAAAAAGCGCAGGTGGTAGAAGCGATGCTTTTACAGGACGAAAAGGACAAAGCCGCTGGCGGCGGGACGGATCATGTGCAGACGGAGGCAGCTCCGGCAAGACAGGCGGCGGATGTGAAAGAGGCGGCGCGCTTTAAGGAAACGGAATCCTCCAAAGAAGAGGCACATACCAAAGAACCGGCGCATTTTAAGGAAACGGCTCATCCCAGAGAAGCGGCTCCTTCCAAAGAAACGGCGCCCAGAGAGGAGGTCCGCCGGACAGAGGAAAGAAGCGAAGCGCCTAACAGCGACAAATTTCCGGCGGAGCTTGACAGCGGTATCACGGCAAACGGTATTTTGGAAGTGATGCCGGACGGATACGGATTTATCCGCTGTGAAAATTATCTTCCGGGGGAAAACGACGTTTATGTGGCTCCCAGCCAGATCAGGCGGTTTAATTTAAAGACCGGAGACATTATTGAGGGAAACACAAGGATCAAAACCCAGAGCGAAAAATTCAGCGCGCTTCTTTATCTAAAAAAGATAAATGGCTATACGCCCGAGATGGCGGCGAGAAGATGTAATTTCGAAGATATGACTCCGATTTTCCCCGACGAGAGGCTGCATTTGGAAAGACAGGGTTCTTCCGTTGCCATGCGTATCATGGACCTGATCAGCCCGGTAGGAAAGGGACAGAGGGGGATGATCGTGTCCCCGCCTAAAGCGGGAAAGACGACCCTGTTGAAAGAAGTGGCTAAATCCATTAAAAACATACCGAATATGCATCTGATCATTTTGCTGATCGACGAACGGCCGGAGGAAGTGACCGATATTAAAGAGGCCATTGAAGGGCCGAATGTGGAAGTGATCTATTCTACGTTTGACGAACTTCCCGAGCATCATAAAAGGGTGTCGGAGATGGTGATCGAACGGGCAAAACGTCTGGTGGAGCATAAACGGGACGTGACGATATTACTGGATAGTATTACAAGGCTTACAAGGGCGTATAATCTTACGGTTCCGCCAAGCGGCAGGACGTTATCGGGCGGACTTGACCCGGCGGCGCTCCATATGCCGAAGCGTTTCTTCGGCGCCGCAAGAAATATGCGCGGCGGCGGCAGCCTTACGATACTGGCGACGGCGCTTGTGGAAACGGGAAGTAAAATGGATGATGTGGTCTATGAGGAGTTTAAAGGAACCGGCAATATGGAGATGGTCTTAGACCGTAAACTTTCGGAAAAAAGAGTGTTTCCGGCGATCGATATTCCTAAGTCCAGTACCAGACGGGAAGACCTGCTGCTCACAAGAGAGGAAATGGAGGCAATTAACATCATCAGAAAGGCGTTAAACGGACTAAAACCCGAAGAAGCGGTGGACAAGGTTCTGGATATGTTTACAAGAACGAAAAATAATAACGAATTTGTCCAGATGGTGAAAAAAATGCGTTTTATTTAGAAAAATGCTTGCACAGAATCAGAAGCTATGCTATACTAACTAAGCTGTCCGTGATAACGATTGGACAGGGGCTTTTAAGCCGGCGGATGAGAACATAAGTGATATCAATATAGAGAGGTGAAAGTCGATGAGAGAAGGAATCCATCCTGAGTATTATCAGGCAACTGTAACTTGCAACTGCGGAAATACCTTTGTAACAGGTTCTACGAAGAAAGAGATCCATGTAGAGGTTTGTTCTAAATGTCATTCATTCTACACAGGTCAGCAGAAGAGTGCAAGAGCTGACGGACGTATTGACAAGTTCAACAAAAAATACGGTGTGGCAGGCAAATAAGATTTTGGAAAAGGTTGAGGTGTTGCATCTCAACCTTCTTTTACTTTATGAACCAAATATGCTGTAAAGTAAACGATTTGGAGGTCACGATGAGGAGAAAAAGATTCGGCTCTTATTCGGGAATCGGCGGTCAGGCGGTATTGGAAGGCATTATGATGAAGAACAAAGACCAATACGCCGTGGCGGTCCGTAAACCGAACGGGGAGATTGAAGTCGAGGTCGACGTATATCATGGAGTGATGCATGGAAGTAAGATCAAAAACATTCCGTTTCTTCGTGGTATTTTTAATTTTTTGGATTCCCTGATACTGGGAACAAGGACATTGAATTTTTCCGCTTCTTTTTATGAAGAAGAGGAGGATACAAAAAAGAAAGATACGTTTTTTGATAAGATGCTCAAAGGAAACGCAGAGAGGATCCTGATGGGAATGACTACGGTATTTGCTGTTGTACTTGCTATCGCGGTTTTTATCGTCCTGCCTTACTTTTTGGCGGATTGTCTGCGGGACTATATCAGAAACGATTCGCTGATGGCCATTATAGAAGGGGCGATCCGTATTCTCATTTTTTTGTTATATGTGATCAGTATATCCGCCATGAAAGACATCAAAAGGGTATATCAGTACCACGGTGCGGAGCACAAGTGTATCAATTGTATCGAAAAGGGCCGTCCGCTTACGGTCAGAAACGTGATGCGCAGCTCGAGGCTCCATAAAAGGTGCGGCACCAGTTTCCTGTTTTTTGTTATGTTCGTGAGTATCATTTTATTCTTTTTTATCCGGGTGGACAATCCGGTGCAGAGGGTGGCGGTCCGTATTTTGCTGATTCCGGTGGTTGCGGGTATTTCCTATGAGATCATCCGGCTGGCGGGGAGAAGCAATCATATTTTAGTCGGTATCTTATCGGCTCCCGGGATGTGGCTCCAGCGCCTGACGACGAAAGAGCCGGATGAAAGTATGGCGGAAGTGGCGATGAAAGCGGTAGAAGCGGTATTCGACTGGAAAGAATACCTTTATGATACGTTCGGATATGTGGTAGACGATTCGTGGCTTGTGGACGAAGAGCCGGCGGAAGAAAAAGCGGACGAGTAAGAAATCATGAAGAGAGGACATCGGCGGAAAGACCGTGAAAATCGGATATGGAATATAAAGAATTGTATGAAACGGGAAAAGACCGGCTGGAAAAGGCGGGAGTAGAAGAAGCTCCGCTGGACGCGAGACTGCTTTTGGAATATGTATGCGGCACGGACAGAAACACACTTTTGGCTCATGGCGACAGAGAAATTTCCGAAGAGGAATGCAGGAAGTATGAAGAATGCATTGCGAGGCGGGAAAAAAGAGTTCCGCTCCAGCATATTACGGGAGAACAGGAATTTATGGGGATTACTTTTCTGGTCAATGAAAATGTGCTGATCCCCAGACAGGATACGGAGATTCTGGTGGAGGAAGTACTGAAGGAGCTGCACGACGGGATGTCCATATTGGATATGTGTACCGGTTCGGGATGTATTTTATTGAGCCTTTTGCAATATTCCAACGATTGTGAGGGTACGGGAACGGATCTTTCAGCCAAAGCCCTTGAGATCGCAAAAGAAAATGGAAGAAGGCTTGGAAAAACGCCGGTATTTTTAGAGAGCGATCTGTTTGAAAAGGTGGAAGGACGCTACGACGTGATCGTTTCCAATCCGCCTTATATACCGACAGAGGTGATCCCTACGCTGATGCCTGAAGTAAGGGAGTATGAGCCCGAGGGGGCGCTTGACGGAAAAGAGGACGGACTTTACTTTTACAGGGAGATCGTCAGACAGGCGGGAGAGTATCTGAACCGCGGCGGCAGGCTCTTTTTTGAGATCGGATGCGGGCAGGCGGCGCAGGTATCGGCGCTTCTGGAAGAAGCAGGTTATAAGGAGATCGAAGTTGTAAAAGATTTTGCAGGACTGGACAGAGTCGTATCCGGCATTTACCTGCCATGTTTTTAGATTAGCAGAAAGAAGAGAGGAAAGAAATGTTTGACAGGTTAGAAGATTTATTGATTCGTTTTGAAGAGATCATGGGTGAACTGAATGAACCGACGGTGGCGAATAATCAGGAACGTTTTCGTATGCTCATGAAGGAACAGAGCGATCTTACCCCTATTGTAGAAGCGTATAAAGAATATAAAAAATGTAAGCAGGATGTGGACGACAGCATTGTCATGCTGGAAGAAGAAACCGATTCCGATATGAAAGAGATGCTGAAGGAAGAACTGGCAGGGGCCAAGAAGAGGATCGAGGAGTTGGAGCAGGAATTGAAGATCCTGCTGCTGCCCAAAGATCCTAACGACGATAAGAATGTAATCGTGGAGATCCGTGCCGGCGCAGGCGGAGACGAGGCAGCGCTTTTTGCAGCGGAGATCTACCGTATGTATGTGCATTATGCGGAAAGCCACCGTTGGAAGATCGAAACTATGAATGTGGATGAAATCGGCATCGGGGGCATGAAGGAAGTGAATTTCATGATCACCGGACAGGGCGCTTATTCCAAATTAAAATACGAGAGCGGGGTTCATCGCGTGCAGCGTGTGCCGGAAACCGAATCGGGCGGGCGTATCCATACGTCTACGATCACGGTGGCGGTCATGCCGGAAGTGGAGGAAGTGGATGTTGTGATCGATGAAAAAGACATCCGCATCGATGTGATGCGCGCGTCGGGTAACGGCGGGCAATGTGTCAACACGACGGATTCTGCCGTGAGGCTGACCCATTATCCCACCGGTATCGTGGTCTACAGCCAGACCGAGAAATCCCAGCTTCAAAACAAAGCGAAGGCATTTGCGCTGCTCCGTGCAAAGTTATATGATATCGAGCAGCAAAAAGCCCATGACGCAGAGGCGGAGCTTCGCAGAAGCCAGATCGGTACGGGAGACCGTTCCGAAAAGATCAGAACGTATAATTTCCCGCAGGGGCGCGTAACGGACCATAGGATCAACCTTACCCTTTATAAGCTGGATAAGATCATGGACGGCGACATTCAGGAGATCATCGACGCCTGCATCGCGGCGGATCAGGCGGCGAAACTTGCAAAAATGAATGAAAATTAGTTTGAAAGAATTTTTTGGCCGGAGCCTTACAAATATGTGACCTGCCTGTCGGCGTCATAAGTGTGAGGCTCTTTTTCTACCGCTTTATGGCCGAAAGCGATGGCGATCTCATATTCGTAATTTGCCGGAAACTTCAGGGCGTCGGAAAAATAGGATTTCTTTTCGCCCCGCATTGCGTCGTAAATGCAGCCGATGATTAGATTTCCAAGGCCCAGAGCTTCGGCTGCGAGAGCCATATTTTCCACCGCGATCCCGGCGTCCAGCGCGCTCCACCTATAGTCGCTGTCTGCGCTCAGTACGATCACGGCGGGGGCTTCATAATAAAAATTATGGGGCGGATCCGAAAGGCCGCGGAGACGGTTTTTTTCGTTTTCCAGCTCTGTCAGGATCGGATCGCCGCCTTTTAGTACGGTAAAATGGATTTCCTGCTTATTGGCTGCGGTGGGCGCCTGCAGTCCTGCGTGGATCAGGATGTCCAGCTCTTCGTTTGTCAGCGGCTCGTTTGTGTAACCTCTTGTGGAACTTCGTTTTTGAATCGTTTCGATTACCTTATTCATGATCGGTTTCCCTCCCTAAGTACAAAGATTTTTTTATGGTTTGATATGGAATGGCTGTATCTTAAATTATACGCTTGAAAGTATGCAAAAACAAGATGAACAATTTGATAGGGAGGGGCGTAAGCCTGCCCGTAATTGATTTGATAAATATCAAAATAGATATTGACCGGCTCTGTTTTTCGTGATATAGTAACGGTATCTAATTAGATAAATATCAAATTAATTATGGCGGCCTGATAATGACAAATATCACGGGAGCGGGATACGTTTGCCGGAGTGGCTTTTTAAATAGTGTACTGACCGGATGTAAAGAAAAGCCTTTGGCAAACGTTCCGTAAAACAGACCGTGGGAAAGAGAGGGAATATGGAACTATTTACCGCATATATCGATCAGTCGGTAAACGACTTAGCGCAGGAAGAAAAGAGTCTGGCGGATTCCGACAGAAAGGACGAATCCAATCTGGTGAAGATCAGGATCAATGTGTACGGCATTTGCAAGACCATTTACAAGGCTTTTGTAAAACAGGACGGACAGACGGAAAGTAACGGCCCGTACCTCCGGAAACTGGACGAACTGGCCCAAAACTGGAAACTTTCTTATGAAAAAGCAAAAGAACATGACGATGTGAAAAAGGCTGTGATAGAAGAAATAAAAATACAGACGTTAGAAGAGATCAGAAATAAATTTATGGCGACGGAGGAAAACTGACATGGTAGAAACAGATGCAATCAGGCTTTTTAAGTGTCTGGCGGATAAATCCAGATTACAGATCTTAAAATCCCTGATACAGGAAGATATGTATGTGGAGCGCCTTGCCAGCAGGCTGGGGCTTACGCCTGCCACCATATCTTTCCATTTAAAAAAACTGGAAGAGGCGGGTACGGTGACTTCCTATAAAGAACAGTATTATACGATGTATTCTATCCGGAAGGAAGTATTTATGGCCAATATCATCGATATTATCAAGGAAGAATCCGACGAGGCGGAGGAGCAGAAACGAAGGGAAGAGGAATATAGGAAAAAGGTGATAGCTGCATTTTTTGAATACGGAAAATTGAAGTCGATCCCTTCCCAGCGGAAAAAGGAACGGATCTGCTTAGAGGAGATCGCAAAAGTTTTTGAAGAAGATAAGATCTATGATGAAAAAGAGGTAAACGGTATGATCAAAGAATTTTACGAGGATTATTGTACGATACGGCGGGATATGATCTCGGAGGGCATCATGGCAAGGAAAGGGACGGAATATCGGAAAGTACTTGCCAAACGGAAAGAATCATACTAGAATAAAAAAGTAACTTGGCGTATTAGAGCGCGTTTGAAAATTCATTCCCACAAACTGTGACGCACATTTCGGGGAAAGCAATTTTCAAACACACTCTGGCTATTGGACGGAATAACGCAACAGGGGCGGGGCTTTATGAAAGAAAACGCAAAATATAAGAAAGAAATGCATAACGGATCGACGCTGCTGCCCCGGAGACAGCTTATCTAAGCTGATATGTTACAGTTTGATTACAGTATGATTTTGCCGTGGTAAATTGCCACGGCTTTTTTTGTAAGAATGGAGGAGTTTCATGAGATACCAGATCAGGCACGCTGTTGTGCAGTATGCGGCTGACGTGATATTAGAGGATGTGAATTTTGAGATCAGGGATACGGAAAAGATCGCGGTGATCGGCAGGAACGGCTGCGGGAAAACGACGCTTTTAAAACTGATCGCGGGAGATATCCAAATGAGTAATCCCGACAGCGACGAAGAGTGCGGCATTACGATGGCAGGCGACCAAAAAATAGGGTATCTCCGCCAGATCAGTTTTGAAGACGGAAACATCAGTGTGGAAGAGGAAATATTGAAAGTGTTCGAGCCTATTTTCGCCTGTGAGAAAAGAATGAAGCAATTGCAGGAAGAGATGCAGTTAAAAGGAGAAAAAGCCCTTTTACAGAAATATGCATCCCTTCAGGCACAAATGGAGGCGCTTGGCGGATATACTTACCGTAAAGAGATGGAAACGATGTTTCAGAAGTTCGGGTTTGCTTTAGAGGATCTGAAACGTCCCATAGGCAGCTTTTCCGGCGGACAGCAGACGAAAGTCGCTTTTGTGAAGCTGCTTTTGAGCAGGCCGGATATTATGCTTCTGGACGAGCCGACCAACCATTTGGATATGCCGACGATCGAATGGCTGGAAGGTTATCTGAAAAATTATAATAAGGCGGTAGTCATTGTTTCCCATGACCGTATGTTTTTGGATCATGTCATTGATGTGACATATGAAATAGAATATCATAGGATAAAGCGTTATCCCGGTAATTATACTTCTTTTATCAGGCAAAAGGAGGAGGCTGCGCTAAAGCAGGAAAAGGATTACGAGGCGCAGCAAAAAGAAATCAGGAGGCTGACGGAATGGATCGAAAAGTGGAAAAATACGCCGACGAAAGTAACCACGGCAAGATCCAAGCAGAAAATGATCGAGCATATGGTTCTTGTGGAGAAGCCGAGACGCTTTGATACGAAGGCGTTTAAAGTACAGTTTCGTCCGCGGATAGAGAGCTATACGGATGTGCTTGCGGCGAAGAAACTGGAGATCGGGTACGATTCTTTGCTCAGTCAGGTCACTTTTACGCTGAAGAAGAAGGAAAGGATTGCGGTTATCGGGGAAAACGGAAAGGGAAAATCTACGCTGTTAAAGACGGTGGTAGGAAAGATCGATCCCCTTGGAGGCGAATATCAGTTCGGCGGTAATGTGGAATGGGGATATTTTGACCAGCAGGCGGCAGTAGAGGAGGGGGCGGACCCGGAGCTTACTGTGATAGATGATTTTTGGAACGTTTATCCCCGGTTAAAAGAAGTGGAAGTAAGAAACGCGCTGGGATGTTTCCTGTTTTCGGGAGACGACGTATTTAAAAAATTAGGGCTTCTTTCAGGGGGAGAAAAGGTGCGCCTCGCACTTTGCAAAATGTTTATGACACGCCCGAACCTGCTGATTCTGGACGAGCCGACGAACCATATGGATCTGGTCGGAAAAGAAGCTTTGGAAACGATGCTGAAAGCCTTCGAAGGCACGGTGCTTTTTGTTTCCCATGACCGTTATTTTATAAAAGAAATTGCGACCGGGATTCTGGATTTCGCAGATGCGGGCGTGGACTTTTACGACTGCGGTTACGAGGAATATCTGGAGCGGAAAGAAAAGATCAGGAAAGGGGAGATCGGCCAGCTTGGGAAGAACACGGCGAATGCAGAGAAGAACAAAAAGGCAGCCGGGCCGACGCTGTCCGATGTATTTGATAAAAAGACATATTATAATCCGGGACGGATGGAGAGCCGGTTAAAAGGCCAGATCAAAAAATATGAGGAGCAGTTGTCGGAGAGCGAGACCCGTTTGGCGGAATTACAGTTAAAGCAGCTTGCCCCCGAACTTTCGGCGGATTATGAAAAACTGATGGAGATCACGAACCGGATCGAAGAGGAGGAGCGGACGCAGGAGAGTCTTTTGGAAAGGATTCTGGAGACGGAGACGGAACTGCAGGAACTATTGGAAGAAAACAGCGGGAACTGATTGCTGCGTGTACGGCGAAGCGCAAGGTTAGGAGAGGGCATGGAGCGGTTTTATAAAAGAAGTATTTTTTTATTGTTTGTATTTTGTGCGGCGGTATTTACCGGATGCGGAAGTAAGAAAGCGGAACAAGAAACGGAAAAAAGACTCAGCATAGCGGAAACCTTGGAAGGGATGCAGCAGCAGGAAACATCCGGCAGGGAAAAGGACGGACAGCGGGCAGAAAGCGGCAAAGAGATGCAGGCAGAGGCCGGCATACCGCGGGAAACACAGGGCCAAAGAGAAAAAACGGGAACAGCAGAGGATTCCACAAAGGAAAATCATGCAGCCGGAACAACGGAACAACAGGGCGGGCAGGAAAAAGAAGAAGGCCGGACGCCGCAGGAAACGGAAGGCGCAGGGAAAGGTTCCGGACAGCAGGAAAACCGACGGCCGGAAGAGGACGGGACGGAAGGCGGACGGACAGAGAAGGAGTCCTCTGAAAGCGGTAAAGCGGAAACGGATCCGTCAGCGCAGGGAAGGCTGGTCGTTATCGATGCGGGGCATCAGCAAAAAGGAAACAGTGAAAAAGAACCGATAGGCCCGGGAGCCGAACAGACAAAGGCGAAAGTAGCCGGAGGGACGAGCGGATGCGTCAGCGGTCTTGCGGAATATGAACTGACGTTAGCAGTGGCGCTTAAGCTGCAGGAGGAACTGGAGAACCGGGGATATACCGTGCAGCAGATCAGGACGTCCCATGACGTGGACATGAGTAATGCGGAGAGGGCGCAGGCCGCCAATGACGCAGGGGCCGGCGCTTTTATACGCATTCATGCCAATGGTTCCGAAGATTCTTCCGTCAACGGGGCGATGACGATCTGCCAGACGCCGGATAATCCTTATAACGGGGCGTTTTATGAAAAGAGCAGAAAGCTGTCGGATTGTGTGCTGGAAGGTTTGACGGCCCAGACCGGATGTAAGAAACAGTATGTATGGGAGACGGACAGCATGAGCGGGATCAATTGGTGTCAGGTTCCGGTGACGATCGTGGAAATGGGATATATGACGAACCCTGACGAGGACGCGCTGATGGCTTCGGAAGAATATCAGCGGAAGATCGCCGCGGGCATTGCAGACGGAATAGACCGGTTTTGGGAATGAGCGGAGAAAAGGGCAAAAAAAAGAACCTTGTCTTGAAGAACAGGTTCTTTTTTGCTATAATGGTTAAGATTGTATACAAAAGAGAAGATATTTATAGTAAATTTAAGAGCAGATTGGAAAGAAACGAATGGAAAAGATCACGGCCCGAATAGGAAAAATCATGGATTGGTTTATTACGAATAGAAATAAACTGTTTTTGGCAGTGTGCTTAGTAATACATGTTATTTACATGTGCCTGTTTTTTAAACTGAATATACTGGTATTGGCATATCTTAATTTTTTCAGCAGCGCATTTTATTTCTATTTTTTATTTGTAAAAAAAGACACTTCGGAAAAGAGTATGGTATCCACTTACTATGAGATCATTCTGTTTTCTGCACTGAGTGAACTGGCGCTTGGGCAGGATTACGGATTTTTTCTTTATATGGTGGGAATGTCCGCAACGGTGTTTTATCTGGTTCCTTCCTATGGTAACAAGAGATTTGTATACCAGATCGTTGGAATTGCCTCCGCGCTTATAATAGAGGGGGTGGTCATGGTGAGCGGGATTGGTTTCCCGGAAATGCAGGAGACGGCATCACCCTACAGAATCCCTGTTTATCTGGCTAACCTTGGAATAACGGCGAGCATTGTATTGGCGGCAACTTTTTTCTATTCCAAGGAAACGGAGAGCGTGTGGGAGACGTTACGGTATAACATGAATCACGATGTCCTGACGGGACTCTACAACAGGCGTTTTTTGGAACGGCATATAGAACTGATTCCTGAGAAAGAGAGAAGACAATATGTGATTTCCATGATAGATATTGACTTTTTTAAGAAGGTAAATGATACTTATGGACACGAGGCCGGGGACGAAGTGCTGATCAAAGTGTCGAAATGTTTGAAAGAAACGGCGGGAAAGGAAAATCTGGCAGTTCGTTGGGGCGGAGAAGAATTTATCCTGTATTTCCCGGATTCTACGACGGAACAGATCCATCCGGTCATCGAAGCGTTGAGGAAACGGATAGAGGATATGGTGATTGAAGTCAGAGGGAAAGAGATCCGGGTGACGATCACAAGCGGAATTGCAACCGGACTGGCGGACAGCAATTATGAAAAGGTGATCGGAAGTGCGGATGAGAAGCTTTATTTAGGGAAACAAAGGGGAAGGAACAGAGTCATTATTTAAACGGACATAAAGATTTTACTAAAGGAGAAGGGGAAAATGAAGTCGATTCGAATTAAAATTGTGTCAGGAATTTTAGCGTGTTCTGTTTTAACTGCGGTTTTGATAGGAATTATGAGTATTGTCAATTCCATAGCTATTGCCAATAGGGACGCGGAGCGGCAGATGGAGATGGCGGCGCAGATCTGCGTGGACGATCTGAACGCAACGATTTCCGGTATCGAGCAGTCGGTAGATTTTTTGAGCGATCTGGTAGGAAAGAATTTTGATCAGGATTCTTTTAAGAAGGATAAAGGGTATGCGGACGCGTATACGGAGCAGATCAAGGATACGGTAGTAGATTTTGCATTGAATACGGAGGGAGCTATCACGGTGTATGTACGTTATAATCCTGAGTATTCCAATCCTACGTCGGGAATTTTTGCAACAAGGACTTCTACAAACGAGGAGTTTGCATTGCTGACTCCCACGGATTTCAGTATGTATGAGAAAGACGATCTTTCCCATGTAGGGTGGTATTATGTGCCGGTGGAAAACGGTTCCGCTACATGGATGGAGCCTTATGTCAATGAAAATATCAATGTATATATGATTTCTTATATTGTGCCTTTGTTCGGCGAAGACGGAGAATCTATCGGCGTGGTAGGTATGGATATTGCATTTCCCGCTATTACCAACGTGGTGGATACGGTAAGGATGTATGATACGGGCTATGCTTTTTTGGCTAACAGACAGGGCAGACTGATGTATCATAAAGAACTGGAGACTGGACTCGATCTGCGGGATCTGTCACTTGGCAGTATCAGCGAAATGCTTGCGTCGCCGGAGGCAGAGGGAACGCTTGGCGATTATGTCTACAATAAGGTCAACAAGCATATGGTCTATGATATGCTGGATAACGGTATGTGTTTTGTACTGACGGTACCCAAAGCGGAATTTTATTCCGAAGCAAACAGGCTTATTTTGTATATCGGACTCGGGATTGTGGCAGCGGTATTGTTTTCGGGCGGGATCGGGATTGTTGTCGGCAGCAGTATTTCCAAACCGATCAAACTGCTGACGGGGATCATCGGACAGACATCAAGACTTGATTTTACTCCCACACAGGGCGGAAAGAGTTTGCGAAAGCAGAAAGACGAGATCGGCATTATGGCGACGGAGATCCATCAGATGCGTAAGATCTTAAGGAAAATGACCGGCGATATGCATGAAGTGGAAGGGACGATTTCGGACAGCGTGGAAAAGCTGGATCTGATCATGCAGAAGAATAGTATGCATTCGGAAGATAATTCTGCGGCGACACAGGAAATGGCAGCCGGTATGCAGGTAGTATCCAGTAATACCGAGCATGTATTACATAGTATAGAGGAAGTAAAGAAAAATTCGGAAAGCATTTATAAGCTGGCGCAGGACGGGGAGAGCAATTCGGACCAGATAGCGGAGCGCGCCGGTGAAATGGAAAGAGTAACGAAGGCGTCCAGCGATAAGACCAACGCCATGTACGGCGTTATGAAAGAAAAAACGGATACGGCGATCGAAAAATCAAAGGCTGTTAAGCGGATTGACGAGCTGACCAACGATATTAAGAGCATTTCTTCCCAGACGAATTTGCTTGCGTTAAATGCCAGTATCGAGGCAGCCCGTGCCGGCGCGGCAGGAAAAGGGTTCGCCGTGGTAGCGACGGAGATTGGAGCGCTTGCGGCGCAGACGCTACAGACGGTGGATACGATCAGTGTGATCGTAAACGAAGTCAATGAAGCGGTTTCCAATATGACGGAATGTATGACGGCAATGATGGATTTCCTTGAAAATACGGTATTGAGCGATTATGAAATGTTCCGGGATTCGGGAGTGCAGTACCGGTCGGATGCGGATTCTTACAGTCTTGTCATGGGACAGATCAAAGGGGCCATTGAGGAATTGGATACTTATATTTCTACAATCATGAAAGCGGTGGACGATATTAACGAGACGGTCAGCCAGTCTTCGGAAGGCATCAACGTGATCGCGGAGAAATCGACGGAAACGGTAGATACTACGCTGGAAGGATATGAAAGACTGCGGGAGAGCAGGGAATCTATCAAGGCGCTGACAGCGATCGTAGAACAATTCAAGCTGTAAGCGTACTTTGAGCGTCTGCTGAAGCGGACAGATGGGAGCAAAAATGAAACAGTACGAGACATTGCGTCTGGTAACAGGGGAAGATCTGAATCATCACGGAACGCTGTTTGCGGCAAGGGCGGCCGGCTGGTTTGTGGAAGCAGCCTTCAGCGCGGCGGCCTGTGCCTACGGAAAAAATGAGATCGTATGCCGGAATCTCCACAATATGTCTTTTCAAAAACCGGTGCTGCCGGGGACGGTCTTAACGTTTAGAGCGAGAGTCGTTTATACCGGAAAGAGCAGTTTTGTCGTGGATGTATCGGCGGCGGACGCTTTGGGAGGGGAAACGGCGATAGAAGGGATGGTTGTCTTCGTAGCGGTAGACGGGCAAAACGGAAAAAAGACGGAACATCATATTGTTTTGGACGAGCCTCAGGACGAGACAGAAAAAGAGAGACGGGAAATCGCAAAAAAACTGCAGCACACTTCAAACACACTCTAAAAGGAAGTTCAGGAGAACGCAGGAAGTTGAAAATCTCAATTGAAGAAATCGACGCAGCCGTAGAAGAAGAAATCATTATCCGCTGTCATCAGGTGGATCAGGAGATTTTGGAATTGTGTCGGAAGATAAAGAAAAATCAAAACTTTATATCGGCAGTTTATAAAGAAGAAATCTACAAACTTCCGGTCCGGGAAATTCTTTATTTTGAAACGGTAGATAATAAGGCGTTCTTTTATTGCGCCGACAGGGTATATGAAACCAAACTCAAGCTATATGAATTTGAGGAGATGAGCGAGGGAACATCCTTTTTCAGGGCTTCTAAATCGGTGATACTGAACGCGGATAAAATCAGGTGCGTGAAACCGGCGTTAAACGGAAGATTTGAAGCGACGATGGAAAACGATGAAAAAGTGATGATCTCAAGGCAGTATGTTACGGATCTGAAAAAGGCTTTCGGAATAAAATAGGAGAGGGATCTGTGCAATAAAGCGGCGCAGAAACGGAGTTAAGATGAAAGCAATATTAAAAAATATGTTCTCACATTTTTTTGTGATATATACGGGCGCTATTTTAGGGACATTCATTTTCTGTTTTATATTTGACAGAGAAGCCGTGTTTGGGATCGATTATTTCCTATCTATGATTTTTTTGTCCTTAATGGGGGATCTGCCTCTTTTAGTTTTTTACTCCAAAACGGAATTAACGAAGGTACAGATGAAAAGAAGGCATTTGCTGCATTTTTGCCTGATAGAAGCGGTAACGCTTATGATAGGGCGGTCCATGGGACTATACGGGAAGTCGTTTGCGGAGGCGGCGGTGTTTTTTCTTATCATTGCATTCGTATATCTGATGGTACTTATTGCAAGATATATATCGAATAGGATCGTAGCGGACGAGATCAATAAACGGATCGAGGAACGTAGGAAGGGTGAGTAACTTACCCTTCTTTTTTTACGCCTTACAGTAGCTTTTTTACAGGCTGCGTCAAGAGGGATTTACAAGCCGGCTGTTTTCGCATAAAGTGTGAAGAGAATTTGGAAGGAAAGGATGTGGCTGCCGGTTATGGAAAAAATCATTGAAGTGGAACATTTACAAAAATCTTATAAAAAAGTCCAGGCGGTAAAGGATGTCAGTTTTTTTGTAGAGAAAGGCGGTTTGTTTGCATTCCTTGGGCCGAACGGCGCGGGAAAGTCTACGACGATCAATACCATCTGCACTTTTTTAAAACCGGATGCAGGGAAGGTTTGGGTAAACGGGCATGAACTTGGCAAAGAGGACGAGCGGATACGCATGGATATCGGAACGGTATTTCAGGAGAGCCTGCTGGACGAATTGTTGACGGTAAGGGAAAATCTGGAACTCAGGGGAGGGCTCTACGGGCTGAAAGGCGCGGAGTTAAAGCAGGCTGTGGAAAGGGCCGTGAAATGGAGTGAGACGGAGGAGATCATCAAACGTCCTTACGGAAAATTATCGGGAGGCCAGAAAAGGCGGTGCGATATCGGAAGAGCGCTGATCCATACGCCGAAAATTTTGTTTTTGGACGAACCCACGACCGGGCTCGACCCTCAGACGAGAAAAAGTGTCTGGAATACGGTAAAGCGTCTGCAAAAGGAAGAAGGAATGACGGTCTTTCTGACGACGCACTATATGGAAGAGGCGGAAGACGCGGATTATGTCGTTGTGATAGACGACGGAAAGGTGGCGGCAAAGGGAACGCCCTTTACGTTAAAAGAGTCTTATACAAGCGATAAAATGAAGGTAAAATGCAGGGACGGAAAGCAGGCGGCGCATTTTTTTAAAGAAAATGGGATCCGGTATAAAGAAGTGGCCGATTATATTGAGGTCAGAGGAAGGACTACGAAAGAATTTATTCCTCTTTTGCAAAAGATGCAGGAGAATATTTTGGATTATACGGTGGAGAAAGGCTCCATGGACGACGTATTTTTGAATATAACGGGTAAGGAGATCAGAGAATGAGAGCGTTTGCAAAAAGAAATCTAAAACTTTATTTCAGGGATAAGAGCGCCGTGTTTTTTTCCCTTTTGGCGGTGATCATTTCGATCGGGCTATATGTTTTGTTCCTTGGCGATGTTTATACAAAGGAAATATCGGGAAACGACGGCATGACCGGATATGCAAGGGAGATCATGGATAATTGGGTGATGGCGGGGACGATAGCGGCGGCGGGGATTACGGTATCGCTTGGCGTACTGGGGACAGTGATAGAGGACAGGGCAAGGAAGATTACAAAAGACTTTTACGTTTCACCGATGAAACGCAGCGCCATGACGGCAGGTTATATTATTTGCGCCTATGTGGTAAGCGTTTTTATGACGATGTTTACCTTTTTGCTTTCGCAGATGTATATGAAATTGGACGGGGGCAGTTTTCTTGCGGCAGAGCGGATTCCCAAGCTCTTAGGGGTGCTTTTGATCACTGATTTTGCGGCGACGGGCATGATGGCATTTTTTGTGTCGCTGTTTCAGTCGAGCTTACAGGCCTATTCCTCGGCATCCACGGTTGTCGGTACGTTAGTCGGCTTTATCATGGGAATCTATCTGCCCATCGGTATGTATCCTTCTTTTGTGCAGTGGATCATAAAGTGCTTTCCCATTTCCCACGGCGCGGTGCTGCTTAGGAAAATCATGATGGAAGAGGTAATGGAACGGGCCTTTACCGGAGTTCCGCCCGAGATTGCGGAAGAAATCTTGAAGCAGCTGGAATCTCATTTTGGCGTCACTTATTATTTTGGGGATACCGTGATAAGCGAGGGCGTGAGCGTGCTGGTCTTATTGGTTACGGGAACGGTATTTATGGTATTGGCAAGCATAAATTTATCAAAAAAGCAGAAATAAAAGAGAAAAAACCATTGAAGTTTCTTTATAATCTGAACTTGAATGGTTTTTTGCTTGACGGATGCGGGGAAAGGGCGTAAAATATAAATGAATATATGAACAACTATTCATATAAAATAACATATGTCAGGTGGGAGTCAGGATGGAAGTGAACGGATACCAAGCAGCGGGGATTATCATATTGGCAGTTTATTATGGGGCTTACTTTACCAAAATATTTGTGCAAAAAAGAAAAGGAATCGTGACTACCCAGTTAGGGCGTGGGAATAAGGGGAAACGGACGGTTATTACGGAAAGAACGCTGCAGGTATTATCTGTCCTTACTGTAATTGCGGAAATTTTTTGCGTCGTGTATGATAGAGGAGAGACTTTCCCTAAGGCTGTCAGGATATTGGGGCTGGTACTGGCTGCTGCGGGCGCTTTTCTATTTATGACTGCAATGTGCGCCATGCGGGAGAGCTGGAGGGCAGGGATTCCTGAAGGAAAGGACACGGAACTGGTTACGGAAGGGATCTATAAAATGAGCAGAAACCCTGCATTTTTAGGGTTTGATCTGGTGTACATAGGGATGGGGACGGCTTTTTTTCATATCGGTTTATGCATTGTCAGTATGATGGGAATGATCATGATGCATTTACAGATCTTGGAGGAAGAGAAGTTTTTACGGGAAACTTTTGGGGAGGAATATGCTGCCTATCAGAAGCGGGTAGGCAGATATTTTTCAATCAGGGCAAAGGAGAAGAGAAAATGAGTATTTTTCGTGTGGATGGCGAAAGGTTAAAGGGGGCTGCGCCGCTGGTGGAAGGCTGGGAGGAAACCATGCTTGATTCCTGTCTTTTGGGGATCATGGGTGAAGTGTATACGGACCGGCTGGAAACCTTGGACGCCGCCCAGTTTTTGATTGGGGATTTTTGTTTTTTTGCGGGAGAACCAAGAGAAGAGCTGGTTTGCAATCGTCCCAGACATTCCGGTTTTGCTATTATGTGCGGAGACGGCGAAGGCTGGCACAAACTGATAGAGCAGGTATATGGAAAGCGGGCGAAGAAGGTGGCAAGATACGCCATGAAGAAGGAAGGGGATGTCTTTGACAGGACAAAGCTTTGTCAGGCGGCGGGCAGTCTGCCAAAAGGGTATGAAATGCGGCTGATCGATGCCCGGATCTACCGGATGACGCAGGAAGAAGAGTGGTCGAAAGACTTGTGTAGCCAGTTTCCGGATGCGGAGGATTATGTGAAAAGAGGGGTAGGGATCGGCGTGCTCCATCGGGGAAAGCTTGCAGCGGGCGCGTCGTCTTATACGGTTTATGATAAGGGGATCGAAATCGAGATTGATACGAAGCCGGAGTATAGGAGGCAGGGACTGGCCTATGCGGCAGGCGCAGGGCTGATTCTGGAATGTTTGAGGAGAGGTTTGTATCCGAGCTGGGACGCACAAAATCTTTGGTCGGTTGCATTGGCGGAAAAATTAGGGTATCATGTTGACCATGAGTATACAGCCTATGAGGTAATGTGGTAAAGAAATGGTTTTTCAAACACGCTCTAGAGCGGACAGATGGGAGCAAGGTTGAAAGAAATACACTTTCAACCTTCCTGATTTAAATGTCCGCAGAAGCGGACGAGGGGAGCAAGGTTGAAAGAAATGCACTTTCAACCTCCCTGATTTGAATGTCCGCAAAAGCGGACGAGGGGGAGCAAAGATGAAAAGGCAGGTTAGCATGGAGGAAATTTCCGACGGAAAACGATATACCCTTAACGACATGGTAAAGGCCGGATGCGGAGAATGTAAGGGCTGCTTTGAATGCTGTAAAGGAATGGGGAACTCCGTTGTATTGGATCCTTTGGACGTTCATAGAATCAGAATTGGTTTGGGGAAGAGCTTTGATCAGCTATTGGAAGAAGAAAAGATCGAATTGCAGGTGGTAGACGGCGTCATTCTGCCGAATCTGAAGATGTGCGGCAGGGAAGAACGCTGTGCTTTTTTAAATACGGAGGGAAGGTGTGCCATCCATGCTTTCCGTCCCGGGATCTGCAGGCTTTTTCCTTTGGGGAGACTGTATGAGGAAGGCGGTTTTCACTATTTTCTTCAGATACACGAATGCAAAAATCCAAACAGGACTAAAGTGAAGGTGCGCAAATGGATCGATACGCCGGAGCCGGGAAGATACGATCGGTTTATAACAGATTGGCATTATTTTTTAAAGGATATACAGGAGAGGCTTTTGAAAGAAGAGGACGGGACAGAGGCCAAAAGGGTCAATATGATGCTTCTGCAACGGTTTTTTGTGACGGCTTTTACTGAAGAGGAAGATTTTTACGGGCAGTTTGATGAGAGGATAAAGGAAATGAACCGTATATTGATGAACGGTGGCAGATAAGGCCGCCGGCCCGGTAATTTAAAATAAGGATTTTACAAGGAGGTTACGGCATGATCCGGTATAGAGAATTAGGCGCGGATGAAATAGACAGGGAGTTATTTCAAAGTTTCGTGCGCCGTCAGGTAGTGACGAAATGTTGGAGGAAAGAAAACGGAACATGGGTGATCAAAGATATTCCCTTCGTAGACGACTGGTCGGAGGAAGAATACCAGACTTTGACCGTATGTTTAAAAAATACCGTTTCCACAGGCGGATTTGTATATGCGGCTTTTTATGACGGCAGGCTGAAAGGTGTGGTTTCCGTAGAACCGCAGGTATTCGGGGAAGAACAAAAGTATCTGGATCTGTCATGTATCCATGTGTCGGAAGAGATGCGCGGGCAAGGGATCGGAAAGACCCTTTTTCTTGCGGCAAAGGAGTGGGTCAAAAAGAAAGGCGGAAGGAAACTGTATATATCGGCGCATTCGGCAGTGGAAAGTCAGGCATTTTATAAGGCGATGGGATGTGTGGAGGCGCAGGCGTATGATAAAAAGCATACGGAGGCGGAACCTTGCGACTGCCAGTTAGAATGTGAGATATAGGACGGAATGGCTGCGAAGGATGACGGAGTGGATGAAACGGCAGATAGTATTGAGAAAAAAGGAGAGAGGACCGCTGTGAATCAGGAATATAAAAAAGAACAAGAATTAGAAAAGAATCAGGAATACAAAAAATGCATGGCGGGAGAGATTTATGATTGTCATGATGCGGTCTTTTTGGAGTTTAAAGCAAGAACAAGAAGGCTTTTGGCAGAATACCATATGTTAAAATATGAGGAAAAAGAGAAAAAAAGGGAAATATTAAGCTGGATGTTCGGCAGGATAGGAAAGAACGTTTCGGTGGGACAGCCTTTTTTGTGCGACTATGGACGAAATATTTATATAGGGGACAATGTATCCGTCAATATGAACTGTACTTTTGTGGATTGTAATAAGATTACGATCGGAAATAATGTGCTGATTTCTTCTAACGTGCAGTTATATACTTCTACTCATCCGGTAGAACTTTCCGAACGCTTGACGGAGGACTGGCAGGAAGAGAGCGGCGCTTATTTTTGTACTACTTATGCAAAGCCTGTTACGATCGAAGACGGGGCATGGCTGGGCGGCGGCGTGATCGTGCTGCCGGGAGTGACGATCGGGGCAGGAAGCGTGATAGGCGCGGGCAGCGTAGTGACAAGATCCGTTCCCGCAAATGTGGTGGCGGCGGGGAATCCGTGCAGGATCATACGGAAGATCAACCAAGACTGAGTGCCATTATGGCACTGACGCCGTAAGCGGCATGGCGGGAAGTGCGAAGAGGATTTAAAAAATGATTTTACGGAAAAAGATCCGTAAGATCATTTTTTTATTGACATATATATCGCAGTGCGATACTATAATAGTATCGTAGTGCGATATATCGCGGTAATAAGTAAGCGAAGGAGGATAGCGTGAAAAATCAAAGATTTTACAACTTTCTATTTAAGCAGTATCGCAAGCAGGCTTGCGATATGCAAGGGGTGATTATAATGAAAAATAAAGAAAATATGTCCTGTTATTGCTAACCCATAAAAGGGACAGCGGTGAAAAGTAAAAACGGACAGATGGAAGTAAGAATGAAATTTGAGGAGATTTGTAGGGAGGTGGCCAATGTGGTGAGTATAGACGCGCATATAAGGAAAGTATATGTTCCTATGACGGAAACGGGATTTTATATTCTTTTATGTCTCCAAACGCCAAATCATGGTTACGGGATCGTCCAAAAAGTGAAAGAAATGACAGACGGAGATATTACGCTGGCGCCCGGAACTATGTATGGAAGTCTGTCAAAAATGGAAAAAGACAGATTGATCCGTTTTGTCAGAGAAGAGGAAAAAAGAAAGATTTATGTCATTACGGAGTTGGGGTGCGAAGTGTTGGAAATGGAAAAGAAAAGAATTGAACGTCTATATAGGAATATGAAGGCTGATTTTTCAACTACGAGTTGTGCCGGAGCCACAAACTCGAAATCGCAGAGTCAAATTTGAAATTTGGCCCGCGGCCTTCGCCAAAAAACTGCTCCGGCATGGAGGCAAAAATGGGAAATAAAAAAAGTGTGTTTAAAATTTTTACGATCTGTCAATACCAACAGGAAGAAGAGTATCTGAGTTCTATGCATGAAAAGGGATGGGCGCTGAAGAAGGTCACGTTCCCCGGGTTTTATCACTTTGAAAAGTGCGAACCGGGAAGGAAAGTTACTTATCGTCTGGATTACAATCAGGAGGGCATAAAAAATAAATCGGAATACATTACACTGTTTTCAGATTGCGGATGGGAGTATCTGTTCGACATGGTAGGGTATAGTTACTTCCGTAAAGAAAGTGACGGCAGTCAGGAGAGGGAAGAAATATTCTGTGACGATTCCTCGAGGCTTGATATGATGAAACGTGTTTTTAAAGGCAGGATCATTCCTCTTATTATATTGTTCGTATGTTGTATCTTACCGCAGTTCTTTTTGCATGTGCAGGGATATGGCGGCGGAGGTATTGTACAGGAAACGTTATCGGTTACTCTGATGATATTGGCGTTCGTCTATCTGCTTATATTTAGCGCCAGCGCGTATCAGTTTTATTTATATGAAAAGAGAGTATTACCGGAAAAAGCAGGCGTAACATATAAGTATTGCGGAATCGCAGTTCTGATATTATCCATGCTCCTGTGTATCGGGACCTGTTTTTATCTTTCAAAGCGTTCGGTTTATTCTGTCTCGGAAAGGGCAGCCGGCTTTACGATTGAAGCGGAACAATTAAACGGATCCGTAGTGATGGAATATGATCTTAAGAAGGGCGACTGCATAGCGGTTGAAACCAGCGGTTACGATGGTCTCGCTCTATATATTTGTATAGGAGAAGAAAATAAAGAACCTGCTTTTTTCGGAAACAGTTACGGTGAAATGGGTGATTTTACTGTGGAGATTATGGAAGACGGGCATTATCGGATCGAGTGCTCCGGTAGAAAAGGAAAAGGCGTCATTGCATTTGTTATAAAGTAAATGAAGAAAGAAACTTAGGAAGGAGCCGCCATGAGATTCCATGACGGCTCCTGTCTGCTATCCGCTGACAGACGGAAGATGAGAGAGATTATTGTTTTCATTGCCGTCGGGGATGGATTTTAAATATTCTTTTCCGTCTCTATGGGCGATCCCGACGCCGTTGATTTTTCCGTCCTTGGCCATGGCTACGCCTTCTTCTTTGGATACGGTAGATCCGTCGGAAAGCTGATAGCCGTTGACGCGGCCCTCTGTTTTGACAAGTCCTACGATGTCTTTGGCATCGGGTCTGGCGTTAGGAATGGAATCCAAAGTATTTTTAGCAAGCGATGCGTCCAATATAGTTTCTTTTTCCATAAAACCTCCGTGATCATATAAAACCGGTATAAAAATTTATCTAAAAAAAGTGTTTGCAAAAAAATAAAAATTATACCTGCTTATAATAACTGAGAAAATCCCCTAAACTTTCCATAGCGTCTTTTAATACTTCGATCCGCGGCAGATATACGACGCGGAAATGGTCCGGTTCGCTCCAGTTGAACCCGCCGCCGTGGATGATCAGTATTTTCTTGTCCCTTAACAGATCCAATGCAAATTTTTCGTCGTCCAAAATATTGAACTTTTTCGTATCCAGCTTTGGGAAGATATAAAAAGCGGCTTTCGGCTTGACGGCGCTGATTCCCGGAATGTCGTTTAAAGCCTTATAGATGTAGTCCCTCTGTTCATAAACCCGTCCGCCGGGAATGATATAGTTTTTTACGCTCTGGTACCCGCCGAGAGCGGTCTGCACGATGGACTGTGCCGGCACATTGGAGCAGAGGCGCATATTGGAAAGCATATTCAGGCCTTCGATATAGTCTTTGGCCATTCTTTTGTTACCGCTCAGTATCATCCAGCCGATGCGGAATCCTGCGATCATGTGGGATTTTGACAATCCGCTGAAAGTCACGCAGAACAGATCCGGCGCAAGGGAGGCGATGGCAATATGTTCTTCTTCATCCATCACAAGACGGTCGTAAATTTCGTCCGAAAAGATGATCAACTGATGTTCTCTTGCCACTTCCACAATCTGCTGAAGGATCTCTTTGGAATATACGGCTCCGGTGGGGTTATTCGGATTGATGATCACGATGGCCTTTGTTCTGTCTGAAATCTTCTTTTTGATATCTTCCAGATCCGGATACCATTCCGCCTGCTCGTCGCAGATGTAATGAACCGCTTTTCCTCCGGCCAGTGTGACGCAGGCCGTCCATAAAGGATAATCAGGCGCAGGGACAAGAACTTCGTCCCCGTCGTTTAACAATGCCGACATACTTAGATTGATCAGTTCGCTTACGCCGTTTCCGGTATAAATATCTTCAACGGAAAGATTCGGGATATTTTTGATCTGCGCATACTGCATGATCGCTTTCCGGGCGGAAAACAAACCTTTTGCCACGGAATACCCTTCGCATTCCGTCAACTGTCTCTGCATATCATAGATCACTTCGTCCGGCGTGCGGAAACCGAAAGGGGCGGGATTGCCGATGTTCAGTTTCAGTACGTTGGCGCCGGTTTCTTCCATTCTTGCCGCTTCGTCTACGACGGGGCCTCTGACATCGTATAATACGTTATCTAATTTAGTTGATTTTTTGAATTCTCTCATCACTGCTTTTCCTCCCATATTGGAATATGTTGAATGTAAAAACTGCGGTTCTTTAGGGGCTGCCGGCATATATGGCGGGACATGGTTCTTATGGAAGGAGGAACCGCATAACCAGTCCGGTTCCACTTTTAACGTATCCGCCAAAAATATGGCAATATTTTTTCTGGGAAGGGTCTTTCCGCTTATATATTGACTGAGCTGGCTTTTTCCCAGTTTCACGCCGGCTTCTTTCGCGGTCCGGAGAAGATCCACCTGTTTTAATCCTTGTGACGCCATGGACTCGGTCAGCCGTTCGGAAAATGTTTTGTGATCCATGTATTCCCTCATTTCTGCGCAGTTTTATTGCATTGTCACATTTTATGGATCGCAAGTTTGCCGACACTGCGCGAACGCAAACTTAAGATATTTAAAGTTTAATAAGTTCAATTTTGAAATTAATCATAACACAGGCAGGGAAAAAGTTCAATATAAAAATTGAACTTTTGAGTAAGTGTTTAAAAAGTTCAATTTACGGTGGCAGTCTTATTTGGGAAGAAAACTCTTTATGAAAATAGTTTACATTAAAATATCCTCAGAAATGCCAAAAATGAATTTTCAAACACGCTTTGGGAAATCCTTCTATGCTTCAAAATAAATTTGTGCTACAATAAATGGGAATATTGAGGGCCACAGGACGTAAAAATATAACAAGCGGTAATGTGGCGGCAGAAAGCAGTTAATATAAAACGGAAGTAAGATACCGTTAGACGTTAAGAAAGGAACGGAAGGATATGATGGAACAATTGTCTCTCTTCGGAAACGGGAATGATCTGTCCGCTCCGTTAGCCAGCCGTATGCGGCCGGAAACGTTAGCGGATTACATCGGGCAGAAACATTTGCTGGGAGAGGGAAAGATTTTAAGGCAGATATTGCAAAAAGATCAGGTATCCTCTATGATCTTCTGGGGGCCGCCGGGCGTAGGGAAGACTACCCTTGCCCGTATCATCGCGAAGCATACGAAAGCGGCGTTTGTGGATTTCAGCGCGGTGACAAGCGGGATCAAGGAGATCAAAGAGATCATGAAGCAGGCGGAGAACGACCGTCAGATGGGATGGAAAACGATTGTTTTTGTGGATGAGATCCATCGTTTTAATAAAGCCCAGCAGGACGCTTTTTTGCCTTTCGTGGAAAAGGGCAGTATCATACTGATCGGCGCGACGACGGAAAATCCTTCTTTTGAGATCAACTCCGCTCTCCTTTCCAGATGTAAGGTATTTGTATTGGAGGCATTGTCGAAAGACGACCTGACGGAACTTCTGCTAAAGACACTGGCGGATCCCAAAGGGCTCCAACATATGCATGCCGTTATGGACAGGTCTTTGGTAGAGGTCATTGCCGCTTTTGCCAATGGGGATGCAAGGACAGCCTTAAATACGCTGGAAATGGCGGTGCTGAACGGAGAGATCCGGCCGGACGGAAGTATAGTCGTAACAAAGCAGACGGTAGAGCAGTGTATCGGCAAAAAGACGCTTCTCTATGATAAAAACGGGGAAGAGCATTATAATCTGATTTCGGCGCTTCATAAATCCATGCGTAATTCCGATCCCGACGCGGCGGTCTACTGGCTGGCAAGGATGCTGGAGGCAGGAGAAGATCCGCTTTATGTAGCCAGAAGGCTGATACGTTTTGCCAGCGAGGATATCGGGATTGCGGACAGTCAGGCGCTTACCGTTGCGGTCTCCGCTTATCAGGCCTGTTATTTTAACGGAATGCCGGAATGCGACGTGAACCTGACGCAGGCAGTCGTGTACTTAAGTATGGCGCCCAAATCGAACGCCCTTTATACGGCATACACAAGAGCGAGAACAGACGCAGCAGTGATGCTGAATGAACCGGTGCCGCTCCAGATCCGTAACGGAGTGACGGAGCTGATGCGTGATCTGCATTATGGGGAAGGATATGAGTATGCCCATGATACGGAAGAAAAAGTGACTGCCATGAAATGTCTGCCGGAATCCCTGATGGGCAAAAAGTACTATGAACCGACGGCGCAGGGAAAAGAAGCGGAAGTGAAAAAGCGGTTAGAGGAATTAGAAATGTTTAGAAAGGTTTAGAAAATTATGATAGAACAGTTATTTAGATTTATTGAACAGAGCCCGACCGGTTTTCATGCGGTCGATACAATCAGGAGAAAGCTTGAAAAAGCGGGATTTACACAACTGTATGAGGCTGACGAATGGAGTGTTTCAGGCGGGGGAAAATATTTTGTGATAAGGAACGGATCTTCCATCGCAGCGTTTGTTTTACCGGCGGGAGAGATCGAAGGTTTTCATATGGCGGCGGCTCACAGCGATTCTCCGTCGTTTAAGATCAAAGAAAAACCGGAGATGACGGTAGACGAAAAGTATGTGAAATTAAATTGTGAGAAATACGGCGGGATGATTCTGTCTACATGGCTGGACAGGCCCCTATCCGTTGCAGGCCGGGTCATTATAAAGGAAAAAGGGAAATTTGTATCGAAGCTTGTTAATGTAGATAAAGATCTGCTGGTGATCCCGAATGTGGCCGTCCATATGAACAGGGATATGAACAAAGGGGTAGAATATAATCCCCAGACGGATATGCTGCCGCTTTACGCGGGAATAGAAAATAAGGGCAGTTTTACGGAAGAGATCGCAAGGGCGGCAGGCGTAGAAAAAGAGGAGATCTTAGGCAGCGACCTGTTTTTGTATGTGAGGGAAAAAGGAAAACGGTTCGGCGCCGGCGGAGAATTTATCTGTGCTCCCAGATTGGATGATTTAGAGTGCGCCTTTGCGCTGACGGAAGGGATCGTATGTGCGGAAGGCTCCGGAAATTACGGGAAGATCGCAGTAGTATTTGACAATGAAGAGGTAGGCAGCGCAACGAAGCAAGGGGCGGATTCCACCTTTCTTTCCGATATCCTGCTCCGTATCAGAGAGGCTTTGGGTAAGACCGATTCCTGGCTGTGCCAACGGATTGCAAGGAGTTTTATGATCTCTGCGGATAATGCCCATGCCGTCCATCCCAATCATCCCGAAAAGGCGGATCCTACGAACAGGCCGTATATCAACGGGGGGATCGTGATCAAATATCATGGGAGTCAGAGATATACGACGGACGGGATTTCTTCGGCCGTTATGGAAGATCTTTGCATGGAAGCTAACGTACCTTGCCAGACTTATGCAAACCGCTCGGATATCGCAGGCGGTTCCACACTCGGAAATATATCTACCGCTCACGTTTCCGTAGATACGGTAGATGTAGGACTGGCCCAGCTTGCCATGCATTCGGCGTACGAAACGGCAGGCGCGGAAGATATTGCTTATCTTGTGAAAATGCTAGAAGTTTTCTTCAAAAGGTGAAGGGATCTGCAAAGGCGCTTTCTGGCTGTAGGCGGAGGCAGGCTGTTTTAATAGCACTTTATACTGGCTTGGGGTACAGTTTAAGTATTTTTTAAATAATTTATTAAAATAGCTTGCATTATTGAATCCTACGGCCAAGGCGAGAGAGGACATGCTCTTGGCCTCTTCGTCGCCGCGTTTGATCTTTCTGGTAGCCTCAAAGATGCGGTAACGCATCACATATTCGATTGGAGTCATACGCAGGGTGCGTTTAAAACAGCGGCAGCATTCACTTTTGCTTACATGGATGGAGTCGGCGATCTCTAACAGGCTTAACGGTTCCATATGGTGTTCTTCGATATACATGAGCGCCTGCTTTACCCGGATAGAGTCCAAAGAGGCTTCGCTCATATTGTCCTGCATCGTGATCTTTTCATTAGCATAATGTTCTAATAGGCCCGCCCAAAACAGGCAGAGTTCTGCTTTGGTGATCAGTTCATACCCAAATTTTCTTGTAAGGTTAGCGGCGATCGCATTATTTAAATGCTCGATCAATTCTCCCTGCCATGCAACAGATTCCTCCAAGGCGATATATTTTAAATCGGAGGAGCTTAGGATCGGTGTCAGATAAAGGGAGGAAAAATAAGTGGCGCTGTAACCAAACAGGAAGACGGGATCAAAAATAAGGGAGTAGAAAGTACATTGCTCATTATTGATAGGACGGATGGAATGGAGTACATTTTGATTGACCATGATTCCGTGTCCGGCGTCTAAGGGAATGGTTATGTTATCTATCATTAGGTTACAGTGTCCGCTGTTGATGATGAGAATCTCTATTTCCTCATGCCAGTGCCATCTTACAACGCCTGCATACATACGGCCCAGATCCGAAAAGTAGGCGGTGACCGGGAAATCTACGTTTTCGCTTTTGGAAGGTATAAATACGGAATCTTTTTCTGTGCTTGTTTTTAGTTCGTTTTTCATAAGTACCCTTTCGTATAACACAAATATTATAATTGCAACACAGGTATGGGAAGCATTACGGATATTTTTATTATACATCATATGTATAAGATTGTTTTAATTTATAATTTATTTTAAAAGCAAGATTGGAACATCATGCTAATATAATTTTAATTTACACTATAAAGCGGGCATAGTCAATTATTTAAGCGAGAGTTTAATAAAATCATATAATAATATACAAAAATAAATAAAAATTTACAATAGCCCATCGTGAAATTAAAAATTTCCCGATCCTGATTTAAGTGCCCGCTGAAGCGGGCGGACGGGAGTTACAAAGAAAAAAAGAAAGAGGCGGGTGAGGCCATGAAAGAACAGTTTTCAAGAACGGCGCTTTTGATAGGGGAAGAAGGAGTGAAAAAGCTGCAGAGGTCTAAGGTGATCGTTTTCGGCATCGGAGGCGTCGGCGGTTATGCGGCGGAAGGTCTGGCAAGAAGCGGCGTGGGGACGATCCATTTGGTGGATCATGATACGGTAGCGGAAAGCAATATAAACCGACAGATCATAGCGACGAAAAAGACAATAGGAAAATATAAAGTGGATGTGATGAAAGAGCGTATTATGGAGATCGATCCGGAAACGGAAGTGATTGTACACAAATGCTTTTTTTTGCCGGAAACGGAAGGGGAATTTGATTTTTCGGAATATGATTATGTGATAGACGCGGTAGATACGGTGAGCGCGAAGATCGAGATCATCATGAGGTGTGAAAAAGCGGGGACAAGAGTGATCAGCAGTATGGGAGCGGGAAACAAACTGGAGGCATCCATGCTTGAGGTGGCGGATATTTACCGGACATCGGTCTGTCCCCTTGCCAGAGTGATGAGAAGGGAACTGAAAAAAAGGAACGTGAAAAAATGCAAAGTGGTTTATTCCAAGGAAACGCCTGTTTTAGACGGAAATACAGATTCGGATGAGGAGGGACGGGGCCTGAACGGGCCGGATCGGGCTGAAGAAAAGGGGACGGCAGGACGGAAAGCGCCCGGCAGCATAGTCTTTGTACCGGCAGCGGCGGGACTGATTCTGGCGGGAGAAGTTATAAAAGATTTAATTAGCGGTTGACGGATCAAAAAAAAGATAGTATTATAATAATTCATAGAGGAATAGTATGAAAAAGAATTTTATGATCTTTGCATGTCCGTTAAAGAGGCAGATGTTGATTATTATGGAAGGTATAAATAGATAGGAGACAGCCATGAAAATATCTACAAAAGGAAGATATGCGCTAAGGCTTATGCTGGATCTTGCCATGAACGATCAGGGGAATCCGGTCAGGGTAAGGGAGATTGCGGGGAGGCAGGGCATCTCGGACAAGTATCTGGAGCAGATTATTTCCATTCTGACGAAGGCGGGCTATGTGAAAAGCATACGCGGACCGCAGGGAGGATACCGTCTCAATAAATCAGCGGCGTCTTATACGGTAGGCAGTATTTTAAGATTGACGGAAGGCAGTCTGAGTCCGGTAGCCTGTATGGAGGATGAGATTAATCTGTGCGGGAGAAACGGGGACTGTATGACGCTGCCGTTATGGGAAAAGCTGGATGAGGCGATAAAAAACGTGGTGGATCATATTACCCTGCAGGATATGATCGATTGGCAGTCTGATAAGCAAAGCGGCTGATAAGGATCCGGCGTGGGAGGAAACAGCGCAAAATCAGAGTCGGTAATGGAATCTGAAGCGGTAACGGAAATAAAATGGGATGTGCAGTAAAAGAGGTTCCGAAACAGGAACGGAAAAAAGGGAAAGGCGGGAATAGAAATGAGCAAAAAAAAGAGCAGGGAAGAAAGAGCGTTAAAATTTGAAACTTTGCAGCTTCATGTAGGGCAGGAGAAGCCCGATGCGGTAACGGATGCGAGGGCCGTACCGATCTATCAGACATCTTCGTATGTGTTCCAAGACTGCGATCAGGCCGCGGCACGGTTTGATCTTTCCGATGCGGGGAATATTTACGGCAGGCTCACGAATCCTACGCAGGATATTTTTGAACGGAGGATCGCAGCTTTGGAAGGCGGTGTTGCCGCGCTGGCAGTGGCGTCGGGGGCAGCGGCGGTGACCTATGCCGTTCAAAATCTTGTAAAAGCGGGAGATCATATCGTAGCAGCCAAAAATATTTACGGAGGCACCTATAATCTGCTGGCTCATACGTTAGCCGGATTCGGAGTTGATACGACTTTTATAGATATTTTTGAAGAGGGCGCTTTGGAGGCCGCTATTTTGGAGAATACAAAAGCGGTGTTCATTGAAACCATGGGAAATCCAAATTCGGATGTGGCGGACATCGAGAAGATCGCCGGGACAGCCCATGCCCATAAAATTCCGTTGATCGTAGACAATACCTTTGCCACACCCTATCTGGTCAGGCCGATCGAATATGGAGCGGATATCGTCGTACATTCCGCAACGAAATTTATCGGCGGCCACGGAACGACGATCGGCGGCGTCATTGTGGACAGCGGTAAGTTTGACTGGGAGGCGTCGGGCAAATTTCCGGCTTTGACAGAACCGAATCCCAGCTATCACGGGATCAGCTTTACAAAGGCGGCGGGAAAGGCGGCGTTTGTCACAAAGATCCGCGCGATTTTGCTTCGGGATATGGGAGCCACATTGTCGCCCTTCCATGCGTTCATTTTCTTACAGGGGCTGGAAACACTATCGCTGCGTGTGGAACGGCATGTAGAAAATGCGCTTAAAGTGGTGGAATATCTGAACGGGCATCTCCTTGTGGAAAAGGTAAACCATCCGTCGGTAACGGAAGATGAAGCGCAAAAAAGTCTGTACAAAAAATATTTTCCGAAGGGAGGAGGGTCTGTCTTTACTTTTGAAATCAAGGGAGACGGACAAACGGCAAAGAAGTTTATCGATAATTTGGAATTATTTTCACTGCTTGCGAACGTGGCGGACGCCAAGTCGCTGGTGATCCATCCCGCCTCTACCACCCATTCGCAATTGAACGAAGAGGAGATGAAAGAACAGGGGATTAAGCCGAATACGATCAGACTTTCTATCGGAATAGAAAATATCGACGATATTATAGAAGATTTAGAAGAAGCGTTCAGGGCGATCAGTTAAAAAAGAACGGCGCCAGACAGACGGCGGCTGTGTCTGATTCTATACAAACAATAAACGGGGCTGTCGGGAAAGGACTGTACTCTCACAAAATATGTTGTGAAGCATTGGAACTTATCAGCATATTTTGTGCATTGGCAGCATTTCCCGGCAGCCCCTTAAAAAAACGTTATACGGCGTGAAGGTTTTTTAAGGAAACATCCAATATCGGGGAGGAGTGCGTAAGCGCGCCGCTGGAGATATAGTCTACGCCGATCTTTGCAAGGCGGGCGATATTTTCTTTGGTCACATTACCGGAACACTCCGTTTCCGCTTTTCCTGCAACCATTTCCACAGCCTTTTCCATGTCTTCTATGCTCATATTGTCCAGCATGATGATGTCGGCTCCGGCATCCAATGCTTCTTGAAGCATGGTCAGATTCTCGACTTCGACTTCGATTTTACGGACAAAAGGGGCGTACTCCTTTGCCATGGCAATCGCTTTTGCCACACCGCCGGCAGCCCCGATGTGGTTATCTTTGATCAGAATACCATCGGAAAGATTATAGCGGTGGTTATAGCCGCCGCCGACCTTGACGGCATATTTTTCAAAAATACGCATATTAGGGGTAGTTTTTCTCGTATCCAGCAGTCTGGTCTTGCTGTCTTTTAACAGATCGGCTACCTTTCTGGTATAAGTGGCGATGCCGCTCATGCGCTGTAAAAAATTTAAGGCGGTACGTTCGCCTGAAAGCAGTGCGCGGATATCGCCTTTTATATCGGCAAGCAGGTCTCCGTTTTTTACACTGTCGCCGTCTTTAAAATACATGGTCACGCAGACCGTTTCGTCTAACAGCTGGAATACTCTTTTAAAAACGTCAAGTCCTGCGATGACGCCGTCCTGCTTACAGATCAATTGGGCGCATCCGGTCCGGCTTTCGCGCATGACCGCATTGGTAGTCACGTCCTCGCTGGAAATATCTTCTCTCAGCGCCATTAATAGAAGCTGGTCTACGTTTAAGGTTGTGGTGATCGGGTTCATGTTTTTGTTTCCTTTCGCTTGGTTTGTCTTTCCATCATATGTGGATGCTTTTCCGGTTTGTTTTTATACCGCTTCGCGGTTGTTTTTTCTGTTTTCTTTTTCTATCGCTTCATGGATACTTTTTTTGTTTTTTTCTTGTAAGGCGTCGGGATCTTTATAGTCTGCAAAACGGAATGAATAATGCTTTTCCAATTCTTCTTTCGTAAAGGAAAGAAGAGAAGCCAGCCTGTCGGCGTCTTTCCGTTCCGTGTCCGGACGGCTCATGTCGATCGCCGCATTTTTGGCAAAGACAAGGCTTTCCAATAAAGAATTGCTGGCCAGCCTGTTGGCTCCGTGGACACCGTTGCAGCAGGTTTCCCCGGATGCATACAAGTATTTCATGGAGGTTTTACTTTGCAGGTCCACATATACCCCTCCCATAAAATAGTGCTGTGCGGGAACGACGGGAATCCAGTCTTTTGTAATATCAAAACCTTCTTCCAGACATTTTTTATAGATGTTAGGGAAACGTTCTTTCACATCCAGATCTTTTATAGTCTGCATAGAAAGCCAGACGAAATCCGTATGGTCTTTTTCCATCTGCTTCCGGATCTCTTTCGTCAACAGATCCCGCGGCAGCAGTTCGTTGACAAAACGCTGCCCGTTTTTATCGTACAGAACCGCTCCTTCTCCCCTGACGGATTCCGAAATAAGAAAACGCCGCTCTTTCTTTGTGGAATAAAGAGTGGTAGGGTGGATCTGTACATAATTAATGTTTTGGAGACGGATGCCGTGTTTTAGGGAAAGCGCAAGAGCGTCCCCGGTCAGATGGGGGAAGTTTGTGGAATTTTCGTAGATCCCGCCGATCCCGCCGCAGGCCCAAAGCACATATTCTGCAAATACCGGTAAAAGCAGACCGTCCGCCGTCCGGAGGATCATGCCGTCGCAGGTATTGTCCAGACATAAGAGGTCTATCATTTCCGTATGGCAAAAAAGTTCGATGTTTTTCTTTTCCTGCACTTTTGCCAAAAGCTTTTCCGTGATTTCTTTTCCGGTAACGTCGTCATGGTAGAGGATGCGGTTCGTGGAGTGGGCGGCCTCCCTTGTATAGAGCAGCTCGCCGTCTTTCTCCATAAAGGAAACGCCGTAAGAGATCAGTTCGTTGATGATGCCTCGTGAAGAACGGATCATCATATCTACGGATTCTTTCCGGTTTTCGTAATGTCCGGCCCGCATGGTATCCTCAAAAAAACTGTCATAGTCGTTTTCGTCTTTCAGGACGCAGATACCGCCTTGCGCCAAAAAAGAATCACTTTCGGTAAGACTGCTTTTGGTGATCATTAAAATTTCATAAGTATCAGGCAGATGTAATGCGGCAAAACAGCCTGCAACACCGCAGCCTACGATGATGACATCGTATTTCTTATTCATAGTGGCAAACCTCTTTTTGTTATTTGGAAAGCGCAAGCATGCGTTCCATGGGAGAAAGCGCCCGCTTCATAAAATCTTCTTGCAGTTCTACGGAAGGAGAGCCGGTTTCCAATACCTGAACGATCTTATCCAAAGTGATCTTTTTCATATTGGGACAGATCTGCATATCTTCGGCAGTATAAAATTTTTTGTCCGGATTTTGCTTTTTTAATTCATATAACACGCCCATTTCCGTAATAACGATAAATTCGTGGGCCCGGCTGCTTTTCGCGTAAGAGATGATTCCGGAGGTACTTCCGACATAATCGGCAAGCGCCGTAACCTCCGGCCGGCACTCGGGATGGACCAGTAGTTCGGCGGCAGGATGGAGCGCCTTGGCTTCGGTAATCCGGGAAACGGGGATATCGTGGTGTACATGGCAGTACCCGTCGTTAAAAATGAAGTTCTTCTCCGGCAGTTTGTCCGCTATGTAATGTGCAAGGTTCTGATCCGGAATAAAGAAAATGTTTTTATTAGGAAGCGCCTGCACGATCTTCAAGGCATTGGCGGAAGTAACGCAGACGTCGGATTCGGTCTTTAACTCAGCAGTGGAGTTTACATAACATACCACAGCTACATCTTCGTATTGTCTCCTCACCTCTCTGATCCGCTCTATACTGGCCATATGGGCCATAGGGCAGTCGGCGGTTTCATCCGGCAGGAGTACGGTCTTATGGGGGTTCAGGATCTTGGCGCTTTCCCCCATGAAAGAAACGCCGCAAAGCACAATAGTATCCGCGTCTATTTTCGTGGCAGTCTCGCTCAGATAGTAAGAGTCCCCGATATAGTCAGCGATCTCCTGTACTTCGTCGGCAACATAATAGTGAGCCATAATGACGGCATTCTTTTCTTTTTTCAGCCTTTCTATGCTGGCAGTCGTTTCGTTCAATGTTTCGTCCTCCCTCGTCATATTAAAAGTGAGTATAACACTTTTCAGGACGGGTGACAAGACGCACGGCGCGGTTTCCGCTTTTCTTATGCTGCAAGCCATTATTGCATTATAAGGGACGGTTTTTAAGACCTGCGGGAAAGAGAAAGGAGCACGGACGGTTATGTCTGGAATATACTAAATATAAAAGCGCAGGGAGCCTTTTCCTTCAAATCTGCGGGTTTTGCAAAATATTTTAGTAATTTCTGCCCGTACCGGAGAATGCCCAAGAGAACTTGCGCGTTTTAGTATGGATTTCCCGTCCGGAGATAGGAGGTTGGTATGGACAATTCAAAAATTGAGAATATATTGAATCTTGCATTAAATTCTACAATGGAAGAGAGGGAGAAATCACAAAATTTGAATGTCGGTTATGATCAGGCGGAGCGTACATGGGAAGTAATCGTAAAATATAACGGAAATATTAAAAGGCTTGAGAGCGAAGTGATCCAAGTGGAGGAATTGCTTGCCGGTTATGCCATCATCACATTGCCGGAGAGTCTGTTAAGCGCATTGGCACAGCTAAGCGAGATCGAATACATAGAAAAGCCGAAACGCCTGTTTTTTTCACTTATGCAGGGAAAAGAAGCGTCCTGCATCCGGCAGGTTACAATAGGAAGAGAAGGACTTTCGGGAAGAGGCGTCCTGATCGCCGTGATCGATTCGGGGATCGATTATACGAATATGGATTTCCGCACAAGAAACGGAGAGAGCAGGATCTTATATTTGTGGGATCAGGCGCTTGGAGTGGAATACACAAAAGCGCAAATAGACGAAGCCCTTGCGGCTCCCACACAGGCGGAACGGCAGCAGCTGCTGCCAAGCGTGGATGTTTCCGGCCACGGTACGGCAGTAGCAGGAATCGCGGCCGGGAACGGAAATGCTTCGGAAGGAAGGTATACGGGAGTGGCGCCGGAAAGCGAATTGCTCGTAGTAAAGTTAGGAACGCCTCAGGCGGGAGGATTTCCCCGCACAACGGAGCTGATGCGGGCGGTGGCCTATGTGATCCGTAAAGCGTTGGAACTGGAGCGCCCTATTGCAGTGAATTTGAGCTTTGGCAATACTTACGGTTCTCATGACGGCACTTCGCTTTTGGAACGTTTTTTGGATAATGTTTCCGAGATCGGAAGGAGCGTAGTCTGCGTGGGCAGCGGGAACGAAGCGGCAGGCGCGGGACATCTGTCGGGGGCGTTTGCACAGGGGGCCGGCGTCAGTCAGACAGTGGAACTTGCAGTTGCTTCTTATGAAAGTACCACCAATGTGCAGTTATGGAAAAATTATGTGGATACCTTTTTACTGGAGATCGTTTCCCCGTCGGGGGAACGCAGGCAGATTCCTACCAAAATACCCGGCAGGTACACGTTTTTGCTGGACCGCACGCAGCTTCTTATTTATGTGGGCGAACCTGCGCCTTATTCGGCAAATCAGGAGATCTACATAGATTTTCTGCCGCAGGAGAATTATATCACAAGCGGCGTGTGGCGCTTTGAAATGATTCCGCAGAATATTGTGGTAGGAGCTTATTCCTTTTATCTTCCAAGCAGTACCGTCAGAAACGCGCAGACCAGATTTTATGCGCCAGAACCGGAAGCGACGCTTACCATACCGTCTACGGCAAGGCGGGCGGTCACCGTAGGCGCTTATGATGTTACTTATGAGTCCTATGCGGATTTTTCGGGACGGGGTTATGCAGGGACGTACAATCTTGCGCAGACACTTTTGCAGGCGGAGGTAAAACCGGATCTGGTGGCGCCGGGAGTAGGGATTACGACGACAAAGGCAGGGGGCGGTTATGAAACGGTGACCGGGACTTCTTTTGCAACGCCGTTTGTGACGGGGGCTGCGGCGCTCCTGATGGAGTGGGGGATCGTGAAGGGGAACGATCCGTTTTTGTATGGGGAGAAGGTAAAGGCATATTTGCGGAGGGGGGCCAAGCCGCTGAGAGGGGAGACGGAGTATCCGAATTCCAGAGTTGGGTATGGGGCGCTGTGTGTAGCCTCAAGTCTTCCGACTTGAGGCAGGGATAGTCTGTCGGGGTAAAGGCTAGTAGATATTTAGGGAAATAAGCACTTTGTTTGGGTATATATGTTGTCGAATAAAGTGCTTTTATGATATATTTTTGCCATTCTGATTTGTGTCCTTAGTTTTTTGATTGTTATAATTTTTTAAGCATAAAGTGCCAACTAAATGTACGCAATATCATAAAGTAAATTGACTTACTTTCTCACAAAAACAGATTCTACTTTTAAATAATAAAAAAATGATTATAATAATTATTAGAATAGAATATGATTAGAATTGGTTGGAGGATATTTTGTGTTCATAGAAAACAAAACAACTGAATTTAAGAGAGAATATGTTGAGGATATCAAAAATACGATTGTTGCATTTGCAAACTGTGATGGTGGTACACTTTATATCGGAGTGAACGACGACGGAACAGCTTGTGGCGTCGATAATGTTGATGATACTATGCTGCGTGTAACCAATGCTGTTAGGGATGCTGTGCGGCCAGATATTACTATGTTTGTGGAATGTCATAATGCTGTCATGGATGAAAAGTCTATTGTATGTATAATTGTCCAGCGCGGTACGGCAAGACCGTATTATCTGCAAGGAAAAGGAATTCGTCCGGAGGGGGTTTATGTTCGACAGGGAGCATCGACAGTTCCGGCAACAGATACCGTCATCTTGAATATGATCAAAGAGACTAGTGGTGACAGTTATGAGACAGCCCGTTCTCTTGAGCAGAGTCTTACTTTTGATAAGTCTGCTGACTTTTTTAAAAAACGGAAGGTAGAGTTTGGAAAAGCACAAATGCGTACGCTCCACCTGATTGGTTATGATGATATGTACACGAATCTGGCATTTTTGTTGTCTGAACAGTGTACTCATACGATCAAACTGGCTGTATTTGAGGGCAGTAAAAAATCTGTATTTAAGGACCGCCGGGAACTGTCAGGTTCTCTTTTGGAGCAGCTGGAGGAAACCTTCGATTATATTGACCGTTACAATCGCACCCGTGCGGAATTCTCCGGACTGGATCGGTTAGATATGCGGGACTATCCTCCAGAGGCAATCCGTGAGGCGTTACTGAATGCTATCGTTCATCGGGACTATTCTTTCAGCAGTGCTACTCTTATCAGTATTTTTGAAGACAGAATGGAACTAGTAACAATTGGTGGTTTGGTGAAAGGAATTACATTGGATGACGTGAAACTAGGGGTGTCTGTATTGCGTAATCAGTATTTAGCTAATATTTTCTATCGTCTGCGGTTGATTGAAGCATATGGTACAGGGATTCTTAAAATTAATGAGTGCTATGAGAATTATGCTGTAAAACCTATGATCGAAACAACAGATAATGCTTTTAAAATTACGCTTCCGAATACCAACTTCCATGTAGAGGAACAAAAAGCTCCGAATACTTCTAAAACGAGTGGGTCTACCAGTGTGACAAAAAAAGAAGGACGAATTAATACTGTATTGAAACTGTGTCGTAGTAAAGGTTTTATTGTTCGTAGCGATGTAGAAATAGCACTTGGTGTGTCCCAATCTACGGCAATTCTGCTTTTGCGAGAGCTAACTGACGAGGGCGTGCTGATTAAAAAAGGAAAGACTAAAAACTTGCGATACTACGAGAATAAATAAAGGAACGGCTGAAATTATGCCATTCAAATATAAGTGTGAGATTAACCAGTTTCACATCGAAAATACTTAGGTAAAGATGGGGGCGAAGATATGCCTACGCTAAGTGAAATATTTGATAAACGGAAAATTCTCCTTTATCAGAACGAAAGTCTTGATCTGGATCACTATTATCAGGAGCCCTATCAAGATGAAAATGATGAAATTAAAGAAATGGGCAAACCATTTGAAACCGATGAGTCGAAGAAAATTCGTTCTCTTGATTTGATAAGCGAAGATCGAACATATTCTGGTTTTAGCTATTTTATGGATGGCTCTCGTCGTACATATAAAATTGGAGATATGGTTTTAGAGGGTAAGAAGATATATCCTGTTGTTGTGGCGCAAGTTCGGGCAGGATGTACAGAGCGGGACCAACACAAAAAGTTGCATACACATGGATCAGTTCAAAGAAAAAATCTTCTCCTTCTTAGCGATAAGATGAATGAAGTTGATTTTCAAGAAATACGTCAGCGTATCCTCAAAACACAGATGGCAAAGGATATTCACTTAGATATAGTGAAATATCACTTTGATTCTGCAAAGGATAATGTTCCGGTTAATGCAGCTATTGCCAAGGCAAATTCCATGATGCACGATATGGAAATTGACATTTTGGGACAAATGGTTCATTCGGATATGCTGGAACCCGATCATATGCTGATTGTGGACGGTCCACTGCAGTTCATTCGGCAAGATACTGGAAAGCCAGAGTTTGCGGATATGTTTTATAATGTTGTCGGCGTTTCTAAGAGCTTTGATCCAATGTTGCCGACTTCGAACAAAAGTAAACGTGGGGGAAGCCAGATTGGTGCAGAACTTCTAAAACTGAAATATGGTCAAAGAACACCAGTGTTTTTGAAGGAGAACAGTAAGCATCGTAAGTTTGGTTGCTGGTATTTACGGATTCGGCCCAAAAACAAGGTGTTCGGTCCTCTTGAAGGCATAATTAAAATTGAAAAGATGGCGGTACTGGAAGAGGAGGAGGGTTTGGACTCTTCCGTAGTAGACAATCTTTCTCTTTGGCTGTTGAATGAAGGTTCCCCTACTTGTTACGGACGGGACGAACGATGGGCAAGTCATCTATATCCGGTGTATTTAACCGAAACATTGATAAAAGCATCATTTGAAAGTGATTTGGTATTTATTAATAATTTTAAGCGAAATTTTTGTTAAAAAGGAGATAAAGGTATGAGTAACAGAAAACTAATAGGCAGAGTTTCTGCCACAGAAAAATATCCGTCATCTTGCGATGATTTCCAGTTTTGGCTTTCAGATGATACCACTTTGAGTCCCTTTGATATTGTTCGAGTTGAGAATAAAACTGACGATTCCATAACCTATGGAGTGGTGCAGGATATTCTGCATATCACAGATGGTACGGGTCATCTTAGCAATTATGTGTCTTCTGACTTCGGTAATGTGGACACAATGCCGATGACCAGACGGCTTTCTCTGTCTTATGCAAAGGTTTCCGTTATCCACAACACAAAAGAAAACTTTATGCCTGTTTTTGAGGGATCTCCTGTCTACACCGCTGATAACAACGATATCGAAATTGCTCTTGGATTGGATAACATTGATGAGAGAACTGCAATTCCTGCTGGATTGATGAAAACCAGTAGTAATGATCCTGTACCTATTAAGTACAATGGTGATTTTCTGATTGGTCCAGAAGGTGCACATATGAATATTTCTGGTATTTCCGGTTTGGCAACTAAGACAAGTTATGTGATGTTTTTGCTGAAAGCGATACAGTATAAATACAAAGATGATGTTGCTATTATTGTTATGAATGTCAAAGGCGATGATTTGCTTCATGTTCATCAGCCAAATGAAAAAATCACTTCGGCACAGCGTAATGAATGGGATGCGTTAGGCATTCCCTGTGAACCCTTCGAAAATGTAAAATACTTATATCCTTATCGGCGTCAGAAGGATAAGTTGTACGCAAATACGACACTGTCTGTAGAAGATTTGGCAGAGCAGTATGCTGTTAAGCAGGCGGCAAATTTTGTATATACTTTTGAGCATGATATTGACAAAGTAGATATGCTTTTTTCTAATGTCGATGACCCGAACTACACCATTGAGTCAATTTTGAATCAAATTGATTTTGGACCGGAATTTAAAGACGTTTCAAGCTGGAATGAATTAAAAGAAAAATTAAAAGAATTTTGTGTTAAGGGAAGCGAGAAAAACCGTTCATCAGGTATTTTGATGCAATCTTGGCAAAGATTTAAACGTCTGATTAATAATTCGATTAATGATGACGTTTTCGTTAATTCAAGATCAATGGCAAGTGATCAGCATCAAGTATACTTATCTGATGAAATTCTGAATATCAATGGAGGCGAAATGATGGTTGTTGATATTGCAGGGTTGACTGAGCAGTTGCAGTGTTTGGTTTTTGGTGATATTATTCGTTCCGTTTATTCTTTGAAGCACGGGGACTATGACCAAGACGATCGCAGTAGCAAAATGCCTGTTCCTAAACGAATCATAATTTTTGTTGACGAATTAAATAAGTATGCACCTTCTACATCCAGTAAGAATTCTCCTCTGTTGGCAAACTTATTGGATATTACCGAGCGTGGCCGCTCTGAAGGTGTTGTGCTGTTTTCAGCGGAACAGTTTAGAAGTGCGATTCACGAACGTATCAAAGGCAACTGTGGTACAAATGTATATGGTCGTACAAATGCCATTGAGGTATCCCGTCCGGACTATAAATTTGTCCCTACAGTATATGCCAATATGATGACCAGACTAAAGAAGGGAGATTTGATTCTTCATCATCCTGTTTTCAAAACATTACTAAAGATTCAATTTCCGTTCCCATCTTACAATCAAGGGGGTAGCAAATAATGGGTGAACCTGTAGCCGGTAAGTTTTTGCTTGAAATACTTACCAAAGGTATGTATTCTAACCCGATGCATGTTTATCGGGAATATATTCAAAACAGCACAGACTCTATTGACAAAGCTGTTGCGGGTGGAGTAATTTCTTCATCTGAGGCTGCAATTCATATTGAAATCGATGGTGCAAAGCAGAGAATCATTATTCATGATAATGGTTATGGTATTCCTGCTGAAAAAACCAGAGAGATTCTGCTGAGTATTGGCGATTCTGATAAGAATGGCATGGACGAGAGAGGTTTTCGAGGCATTGGACGACTTGCAGGTCTGGCTTATGCAAAAGAAGTTAAATTTGTTACTTCCGCATATGGCGAAGAAGTAAAGACAGTTATGACTTGCGATTGCATTAAACTGCAGAGGCTTCTCCAAAAGTCTAATGCTGAAACATCAGATGTTATGGAGACTTTTAAGGCAATCAGCGGTTTTGCTGATCCTCAGCCAGAGGATAAAGATGCACATTATTTTGAAGTGCAAATGATGGGTGTTCCTTTGGATTCTGGCTTGCTTGAAGAAAATACTGTGTGGAGCTACCTTTCCGAAACTGCTCCGGTTGACTTTAATAGCCAACAATTTTCGCAGGCACAAAAAATTCGGGATTATTTTAGCGAGCATTGTTGCCCGATAACCTGCTATAGAATACTTCGTGGATCAAGAAAGCTTCCCATCTATAAGCCTTATTCTCGTACACTGTCTACTGGAAAACAAGTCAAAACAAAGAATACGGATTCTGTCCGTGATGTGGAATTTGTGTATGCTGAAGCATCCGATGGAAAACCTTTATATATTGGATGGCTTGCACTTACAGATTTTTCTGGTATCATCTCGGATGAAGCGGTACAGGGTATACGTTTTCGAAAGGGAAATATTTTAGTTGGTAATAACACCACATTTGTGAAATACTTTCCTTCAGAAGGTCATAATGCAAATCGTATGTTTGCTGGAGAAATTCATGCTTTACATAATGAATTGGTTCCGAACTCCCAGAGAGATGATTTTGAGCCTAATGCAATTTACAGTGAAATGAGGCAGGCTCTGAGTAAGTGGGCAGGAGAAATTAATAAGAAGTATCGGCGTGGTATGTCTGAAGCAACATCTGCGCTTAGACGCTTAAATCAGTTGAATGCAGAGCAGAAGGAACTGGAAGAAAAAATTGATTCCGGCGCAATTTCCTCTGATGAAAAGCGAGAGCAGATTGCTGATAAGCTCAAACAAATCGCCAAGAAGCGTGAGTCTGAAGAAAAAACTGTCCGAAATGCGCAAGTGCGTGGCACATTTGATGCTGAACGCAAAGAAACGGTTGAGAAAGTGTTGTCGCAGACGGAGATAGCAGCGAGAAAAGTTACTTCGCTGAATAAGAAAATCATTAATGCTGATTATGCAACTAAGCATGATTTGCCTACATCGTATAGCCGAGACGAGCGGAAGTTGTATCAGCGTATTATTACTGTAATTGATACATTCTTCATCGAAGAGCCTAAGACAGCAGAAAAACTACGTGAGGCTATAAAATCTGAACTGAGCGTGAAAAAGAAATGAGAGTTTTATTAGTCGAACCAAATTATAAAAACAAATATCCTCCAATGGGATTAATGAAAATAAGCACATACCATAAGATGTTGGGAGACGAGGTGCAGTTTGTCAAAGGCTTCGACCATAGTGTGGATAAAAAAGTTTGGGATAGAATCTATATTACCACTCTGTTTACCTTTGATTTTGATGTGGATGTAAAAACCATCAATCATTATAAACTGCTGGTAAACAACATTGATGATCTTTATGTTGGTGGTATTATGGCATCGCTTATGCCAGAGAAGATCGTGGAGGCAACTGGAATTGATCATTCCCATATTTTGACTGGGTTGTTCACTGACACTTCGGTGGTTGGTGATAACAACGATATCAATGTGGACGAATTGCCGCTAGATTATGATATTCTGGAGCAGGTCGATTATAAGTACCCTGCCGGTGATAATTATTTTGCTTATACGACCAGAGGATGTCCGAACCATTGTTCTTTTTGTGCGGTACCTATTTTGGAGCCACATTTTCATGTGACAAACAACATTGTTGATCAGATTAGGACTATTGACGAAAAATACGGTCCTAAGCAGCACCTTCTACTTTTGGATAATAATATCCTGAATACTGCAGATTTGAAATCTCTTGTTGATGATCTGTGTAAAGCGGGATTTGGTCGGGGGGCAAAGTATGTAGATCCTGGGGTATACAATATTGTTATAATGCGTTATCGTAATGGAGACAGAGCAGATTTCCTCGATAAGAAGATGGCTGTATATTTGGATGGTTTTAAAAAACGTATTAAATCCGCAGAAATGTTAAAAACATTCCTTCAAATTGTCATTGGGGCAGAGGATGCTGTTGATTATGCACAATATATGTTGGATCATGATAAAGAATTGTCCCCGATCATTGAGAAGTATCGTAACAAAGCAAAAAAAGCACGTTACTTGGACTTTAATCAGGGTGTCGATGCAAGAAAGATTAATGACGAAACTATGGAGCAGCTTGCTCGGCTTGCAATTTGTCCTTTGCGTATTGCGTTTGATGATATTCATTTAAAAGATGTATATTGTCAGGCGGTGCATACTGCACATCGTCATGGTATCAAAGAAATTTCCAATTACATTCTGTTCAATTACAAGGATAAGCCGGAAGATTTGTATGAACGTCTACGTATCAATATTGAATTGAATAAGGAATTGGGCATTCAGATTTTTTCATTCCCGATGAAATATTCTCCGATCAGCGAAACAGATCGCACTTATATCGGCATTAATTGGTGCAAAAAATCAGTCCGTGCAATTTCTGCTATTTTGCAGGTAACAAGGGGTGTTGTGGCAGCTGGATCCAGTTTTTTTTATAAAGCATTTGGTAACAGTGTGGAAGAGTATCTTGAACTATTAGCAATGCCTCGAGAACTGATCATGTTTCGTTCATATTTTGAAGAAAACGGTACAACTGCAAAATGGAAGACTTTATATCGTGAATTAAATGATGAACAGAAAGAGCGTCTAATGGCATTGGTATCCCTCAATATATCTGAACTGAGAAATACACCTTGGGAAGATGACCTTAAAGATATTCTGGAATTCTATTTATTAAAATATTCTGGTAAAACGGAGCATTCTGGTGAGAAATATGTTCAACTATCATTAACGGATGGCAGTGATGCTGTTGTAGAAGATTAAAGGAGTGCTGAAAAAAATAATTTACAATATTATAAAAGTACTTTGCTTCAAAAGCACTTATCTATAATTTGGCTGGATTATTCTAGTCAGTGTCGGATGCGGCAGGTTTGATCAGGCAGTTAAAAGGTTTGGGAATAAAACTATATGTGCGGAACAGAAGCATGGTGGAAATCGCAGAGAAGATAATGAAGACTGTTTCGGGCATTTCAACTTGACAATAATTTATCACACGGCCGACGAAGTTATGTGGATTTTAGCAATTTTTACTCAAAAAAAGTGAAAAAAGTTCGTGACAATAACTTGACATCAGCGGGGGTATGGGGCACTGTGTGTGGAAAATAGTCTGCCGGGCTGAGAAGTCAGATAAGGAGATTTATGACATTTTGTTGCAGATCTATGTAAAATATGTAGGAATTTTTAATAATTGAAGGTATAATGGTTACGGTATTAAAATATTTTATAAGTTTTGATTTTACTTAAAGCCACAGCATAAGTTTTTGATTTTACAATGAGATTGATAAATACAAAAATGAGAAAGAGAAGAGTTTGACATGGGTACGCCTTTAAACTTTCAGTTATCAAATGAGCAGCAGCTATTTATAGAAAAAGCATTGCAGGGAGAAAATATTCTTGTAGATGCATGTATTGGCAGCGGTAAGACCACAGCTATTCAAAATCTATGTAATGAATTGCCAAGTAAGAAAAAAGTATTGTATCTGACATACAATAAGTTGCTGAAATTAGATGCAAAGTCTAAAATAAAGAAGAAAAATGTTACAGTAACAAATTATCATGGATTTGCATATGCGATTTTACAGAGGAGTGGTATTTCCGTAGGAATCTCGGATCTTATACAAACAGTTATCCAGAAAAAATCAGCTATGGGAAAATACGATGTTTTGATTATTGATGAGTATCAGGATATCGAACAGGAACTGGCGGAGTTGTTACAGTTGGTAAAAGACTGTAATCCCAATATGCAGATAATTGCAGTTGGTGATATGGAGCAGAAAATATATGATAAAACAACATTAAATGTTGAGTCATTTATGAAGGAATTTTTGGAAAAACACCTTAGATTGAAGTTTACACAATGTTTCCGATTGACTAATGATTTGGCGGCATTACTTGGAAGAGTGTGGAAAAAAGAAATCAAGGGCGTAAATAAATGCTGCAAAGTTGAAGAAATGGCAAGAGAAGACATTATACCGTTTTTAGCAGAGCAGATCCCGGCGGATATTCTGTGTTTAGGGGCAAGAACAGGGATGTTGTCTGACACATTAAATATTCTGGAAGAAAGGTATCCAAATAAGTTTAACAAAAACACGGTGTATGCAACAATATCAGATAATGATTCGATGGGAAAGACGGTGCCAAGAGAAGATTCGGCAATATTTACAACTTATGACAGCAGTAAAGGCTTAGAAAGAAAAATCTGCGTTGTTTTTGATTTTACAGAAAGTTATTGGAGTACAAGGATATCAAAACCACAACAGTCGTATATTATTCTGAGAAATATTTTTTGTGTTGCAGCCAGCAGAGGAAAAAATCATATCATTTTTGTGAAACCGGAGGAGGCTATGCTGGCTGAAAAAACACTTTCAACTTTCATACCAGCCAATGAAAAATTTGAGGATGTGGATATCAGTGAAATGTTTGATTTCAAATATAAGGAGGATGTGGAAAGATGTTTTTCGCTGTTAAAAACACATAAGCTGGAGCAAACAGAACGTTCGATAATAAATATAAAGAGTACAGATGGTTTAATAGATTTATCGCCTTGTATTGGAATATATCAGGAGGCTGTCTTTTTTGACAATTATCAAATAGATGCAGCTATAAAATTGAAAGTTCTTTTAAATCCGGAATTAAAACATTTGTATACGAAAAAGGTACAGGAAAGCTGTTTAGATCAAAAAATACTGTTTTTGGTTTCCCTTGAGACAAAGCAAAAGAGATACAGGACACAGGTGATAACGCCGTTTGTTAATGAAGAACAGCGTACATTGATCATAGAACGGTTAAAAACACGATTGAATCAGACCGAGAAGGCGCAGGTTGAATGCCGGATTGATTTTGGGGGCAGGGGGAATGGAGAAGTAAAGTTTTCAGCCCGGGGATTTGCTGATGCAGTTAAGGACAATATTGTTTATGAATTAAAGTTTGTATCGGAATTAACACATGAGCATTTTCTGCAGTGTGCCTGTTATATGGCTGCAATGAATCTGCAAAAGGGAATTTTATGGAATACGAGGGATAATACATCTTATGAAATAGAAATACCGGAGAGAAAAGCTTTTTTGAATGCAGTAGTGAAGGCTGTTACGAAAGGAGTGATTGAAGACTATTATGATCCAGATGGAAAACAACTGGTAAAAAATTCAGTCCGGAAAAATTCAAAAAGAAATGATATAGATAAATTTGCAGTAATCGATACTGAGACAAACTGGGATGATGAGGTAATGTCAATAGGCGTAGTAGTTGCTGATGCAGAGACTAAGAAAGAAATTGATTCAGTATATTACATAATTGAACCGGAATATAGAGTGGGTGGAATGTATTCAGATGAATTGCAATCTGGCCAAAAGAAAACTCGTGTTATAAACAGAAGACAGGCTTTAAAAGAAATTAAAGAGTGGCTGAATATTTATGGTGTGAGGAAGCTTTTTGCCTACAATGCGTGTTTTGATAAGAAACATTTACCAGAATATTCAGGATACGAATGGTATGATATTATGCGTTTGGCTGCATATCGTCAATATAATAGGGCTATACTTGATTCTGCTGACTGCTGTAAAACAGGAAAGTTGAAACGGGGATATGGCGTTGAAAATATATTGAGAATGCTTAGTAAAAATGAAGGGTATAACGAGACGCACAATGCTTTTTTAGATGCGCAGGATGAATTGAAAATTATGGAATTGCTGGGATGCGAGATTAGAGAATATGATATTGCAGCATTATAGAAGAGAACTTGGGTTAAAAAACTACCGGAAAGAGAAAATATTGTGGAAGGGGAAATAAATAACCTAAATAAGAAAAGAAAAATTATTTCCAGAATTTTTTTTTGGGGGGGGGTAAGAAGAAATTAAATACTGAGCGATTAAAGATTAAAATGACATTTTTGAATAATGTTTTTGTGTGGAAAAATATTTATAGTATACTTATATAGAGATGAGCAAAACACATTGATTTAAATATAGGATTTGGCAGTTAGTGTCTGT